>OLIX01001266.1_pt1 | contig 22699 bp, 14 predicted proteins | sample 1601331 | NCBI WGS metagenome assembly OLIX01 (sample SAMEA2452120, study PRJEB22498) | human gut metagenome | biome: human feces; feature: human gut; material: feces | place: Australia | collected 2012 | reverse complement strand
AAGACTATTGCCGTGACATTATGTGCGGTCTGATGATGGTGGGAGGCAGCCCCGGCGGCACGGCAGGCGGCATGAGAACCACTACCTGCGCCATTGCAGGCGCGGAAATCCTGCGCATCCTCCGCGGCAGGGATCATGTGGAATTCTTCCGCCGCCGCATCGACCAGCGCACCGTGGCGCGCTGCGTGATTACCGTGGTGGTCTCCTGCGCCTGGATCGGCTGCTTTACCGTCCTGATTTGCGCCCTGGAGCCCTCCATGAGCTCTCTGGATATCTTCTTTGAAAACTGCAGCGCTTTTGCTACGGTAGGCGTGTCGCGGGGCATTACTCCAGATTTAAGCGGCCCTTCCAAATACCTTCTTATCGTCAACATGCTCGCCGGCCGCGTGGGGCTCTTCGCTTTTCTCATTGCGCTGGCCGGCACCCCTACTCCGATGCATTACCGCTATCCATCCGTCAAAATCCCGTTAACCTGAATATACCATTATGAGATACACCGTTATCGGCCTGGGCCAGTTTGGACAGGAACTCTGCACAGAACTTTCCGCCCGTAATATTGAAGTAGTAGCCGTTGCCTCCACGGATGAAGAATTGGAGCAAATCAAGGATCTGGTGACTTATGCCGTGGTGACGGATTACACTAATCCGGCCGCTTTGCGTGAGTTGGAACTGGACGACCAGTCCGCCGTCATTGTCGCCATCGGAGACAGTTTTGAAGAAAACCTTCTCGTCGTCACGCACCTTCAGAAAATGGGCGTCCGCTACATCTACGCCCGCGTCATGAGTCCGGTGCACGAACACATTTTAAGCCAGATGAACGTGTATGCGCTCATCAACTTGTCCCGCGTGGCTTCCAAGCAACTCGCCAGCCAGTTGGAATCCCCGGAATTCCTGCGCGTTTCCCCCATGGACGAAAACCACAGCATCGTGGAAATAGCCGTGCCGCGCATCTGGGTGGGCAAGCGCCTGCGGGATGTGGGCCTGCGCACGGAACACCACCTCAACCTGCTCACCATCCGCCGCGGGGAGGCCCAGACTCCGCAGGGGCGCCGGGAAATCCTGTCCATACCGCGCATTCCCGTCATTGGCACCCCTTCCCCGGATCTCGTTTTTGAAGACCACGACATTCTGGTCCTGTTCGGCAAAGAAACCAATTTGATTGAATTCGCCCAATTATCCAAGGGATTGTAAACCATCCTCCGCGAGCAGGCTGAGGGTATCCCTCTCCATTTCAGAAAAAGGCGCCGGATAAGCCGCCTGTGCAAACAGCCTCCGTCCTGGTTTTACTGGCTTGACAATGCCTCAAAAGAAGCCACCAGACGTTTTTCGGAGACGCGGCCCTTGACGGAGATGGCGGGAGCGAAAACGGCCAGGCGGTATTCTTCCAGCAAATAACCGTATTGCATCCAGCGCAGGTCTCCGGCATGTTCCTTCAAAACCTGATGCCAGGGAAAATACACGCGTTCAAAGAGGTCCAGGCGTTCCAATTCCCTGGCAAGGGGTTGCTGGCCGATGCGTCTGATACGCTCCGCAATTCCCTGCATGTACCGTTTCAGGTCCGGCAAGCGTTCCGCTCCATGCGCCCACAGGAAACGGGGGCGTAACAACCAGTCAAGCTGGCGCTGAAGGTCAGCCGTGATGCGCTCCGTATGGCGCACACCCTTTTGCAGCGCCGTAAAGTCCCTGACGGCATGTTCCGTACCCGCCACCAGTTCCCATATATCCGCCACGTTATGCGCTGCGTCAAAAAGGTTTTGGCGCAGATTCATTTCCGCAGCAGCGAATTGCTCCGCCGTGCGCGGCAAAGGACGGCCCATGGCTATCTCCGCGGCAACGTCCACCAGGTCTTCCGCATTGGTAGACGGCTCCCGTCCGAGCATATGAAGAGAGAGCTTTCCTTCCAGCTTCAACGGAAATTTTCTGCGGAGATGGTTAAGCTGGTCCGTCTGGCGCAGGCGCATGAAACGCAGGCACCCTTCCCGGTGGGATTCCGCAGCGCTCAGTTCATCCTCAAAGACACGGACGCCCACGGATGCTCCTTCATCCACCAGAGCCACATAACCCGGCCTTCCCGCCACATCCACCGTGTATTCCAAATCTCCGCAGCTCCATTCCTTCATGCCGGTTACGGACACGATATCCTCCGCTGTTTCCTGGAACCGGCGGGAAAGTTTTTTACCCAGGCGGTTATTCAGTTCCGCAACATCCGTGCCCATGGCAAGCTCTTCCCCTTCATCATCACACACCCATATTTTCGTAACCAGCTCCGCAGGAAGACGGTTCATGTCAAAAAAGGAGGGCGCGCAAAATTTTCCCGTTTCCACTTCCACAAATTCCGCCAGTTTCCCCGCCAGCGGCCCGTCCGGTTCCAGGCCATGCCTCAGTTCCGCAAAGTAAGCGGCCTTTTGGCTGATAGGCTGGAGAAAGACGCGCAAATCCTTGGGAAGGGAACGCAGCAGGCATTCCGCTCGCTGGGCCAGATGGCCGGGAACCCCCCACTCCGGCAACCATTCGGGAATATCCGGCAACTGGTCGATGTGGACGCCCAGGGTCACGCCGTCATCTTCCGCGCCGGGATCATTCTGGTAATACACGGCATATTCCGCTCCTTTACAGGTGATTTCATCCGGAAAACCATCCAGCAGGTCTTTCCCCCAGAATTCGTACATGGCTTCCTGCGGCAGAACATGCAGAGCTTCCGGGTTTTTCTTCTCCACACCGGCGGCCCACCGCAAAAAAGCCCTGGCCGTACAGCAGTCCGGGGGAACAAGCCTGTTAAAGAATTCAAAAACTCCTTCCTCACACCAGACCTGGTCCGGACGGCGCAACTTCAGCTCTATCTGTCGAACCTCTTCCCGGAGCGTTTCCAGATGCCTGATACAGGCGGGTTTCGTGCGGAAACCACCGCCCAACAGACCTTCACGTATCATTATTTCCCGCGCATGGGCGGGATTGATACGGCCATAGTGCACACGCCTGTTATCAATAATGCGCAAACCGCCGCACACGACGCGTTCCACTGCGTAAACAGCCCCCTGCTCCCTGTCCCACCGCGCTCCGGAATAGTGTGATTCGCACAGATGGGGCGCTACCCGCTCCACCCATTCCGGTTCCAAAATGGAGGCGCGGCGCATCCACAGGCGCGTGGTGTCCACCAACTCCACGCCCATTACCCATTCACTCCTTTTTTTACGGCGGAACAGGCCGGAACCGGGAAAAATGCCGAAGGAACGTCCTCCGGCGCCGCGATATTCCCGGTTGTCTGCATCCCAGAGGCCGAACTGGCGCGGAACGCCCGCCAGGATGCTCCGGTGAATCATGGCAAAGGAAGCCTGCCGCTCCGTTTCTTCTTCCAAAGGAGAAATTCTGCATTTCAGTGTTTCCCTGACCAGCCGGGAAAGGTCCTCCCATAAATTGAACCATTCCATCATGCGGTTGAAATTGAGGAAATTTTTCCCGCACCATTTCCGAAGCTGGTTTTTACGCCAGCGCCTTCCCTCCCGGAATTGCCATGCAGCCTTCCATAATTCGAGCAGAGACAGGAAGTCACTGTCTTCTTCCTTCCACTGCGCGTGGGCCTGGTCCGCTTTCTGAGCGGCATCCGCAGGGCGTTCACGGGGATCCATGATGCCCAGGCCGGCCACAATCACCAGCATTTCCGGCAGGGCCTGTTCATGTTGCGCCTCCAGCAGCATGCGGGCCAGCCGCGGGTCAATGGGCAACCGCGCCAGCTTTCTGCCTACGGGCGTGAGCTGCCGAGCTTTGTCCAGAGCGCCGATCTCCCGTAAGGTGCGGTAACCTTCCGTCACCAGTTTGGATGAAGGAGGATCCGGAAGTGGGAACTCCGGCATTTCCGGCAATCCCAGGTCTTTCATCCGGAGCAGCGCCCCGGCCAGTGCGCTGCGCCTGATTTCCGGGTCCGTAAAATCCGGCCTGTCCTCCCAGTCCTTCTCACTGTACTTCGCACACACGGCCGCAACGGCCGGCGCGCTGGCGGGCGCTGGCCTTGGAGACGGGTTCTATCTGAAGCCGCTGCACTTGGCGTGCCGGGCTATAGCGGCTGACGCGCGCCAGGCCGGAGTCAATAACATAAATGATGCCGGGGATTGTCAGGGACGTTTCCGCCACATTTGTAGCCAGCACGATGCGGCGGTATCCCTGCTCCGGATGAAAAATCCTTTGCTGGTCCGCCAGGCCCAGCCTGGCGAACAAAGGCAGAATGCGCGTGTTTCTCAGATTCCGGCCTTCCAGTTTTTCCGCCACCTCACGTATTTCGCGTTCTCCGGGAAGGAAGACAAGCACATCCCCGCGGTCGTCCAGAGTATCCAGCCAATCCACGGCACGTGCCACATGAGCTGGAAGTTCCTCATCGTCATGCAGCGACGGCAGATAGTGGAAGTCCACCGGATAAGTGCGGCCTTCTACCTGAATAATAGGCGCGCCTCCAAAGAATTCGGAAAACCCGCCGGCATCCAGCGTCGCGGAACTGATGACCAGCCGCAAGTCTCTCCGCCTGTCCAGCAAAAGCCGCAGATAGCCGAGCAGAAAGTCAATGTTGAGGCTGCGTTCATGCGCCTCATCCAAAATCAGGGTATGATATTGGCGCAGATCCGGATCATGCTGCGTTTCCGCCAGAAGAATCCCATCCGTCATGAACTTCAGGCGCGTATCCGACCCGACTTTTTCCTCAACTTCTTGTAAAGCTGAACGATTTGCGTGAAATCCGTCATGAACTTCAGGCGCGTATCCGACCCGACTTTTTCCTCAAAGCGCACCTGGTAACCCACCAAACCTCCCAGGTCGCAGTTCAATTCCTCCGCCACTCGGCGGGAAACGGAAGCAGCAGCCAGCCTTCTGGGCTGGGTGCACCCTACTCTGCCCCGCGCCTCCCCGGCAAGCTCCATGGCCATTTTAGGGAGCTGGGTAGTCTTACCGGATCCCGTCTCCCCCACTACGACAATGACCTGGTGCTCCCGCATTGCCGCCAGAATGTCATTCCGGCGGCGGGAAATGGGTAGATCCGGATAAGTAATGTTCATGGTGAAGATGAGAAAAAAACCCTGCAAGAATGTCCTGCAGGGTTGAAGAAGAAAACCGGGAGGTTCTTTTACTGGCAGGGTTTGGGAAGGGCGATACGGCCGCTCCGGGTCAGCATCTGCACATCATAATCCTCAATGAGGGACAGGAAACGGTCTATCTTGTACTCGCCTCCCGTCACTTCAATGGTCAGGGCGTCCCGCGTGGCATCCACAATGTGGGCGCCCAGTATCTGGCAGAACTCAATGACTTCATGCCGCGTGGCGGAATCTACGCCAATGCGGGTCAATACCGTTTCCCGGTACACATTGTCCGTATTGCGGAAATCTACTACTTCCACCGTGTTGACCAGTTTTTCCAGATGCTTGATAATCTGGTCCAGAACATCCTCCTTTTCGCGTACGACGATGGTCATCCGTGAAAAGCGCGGGTCCTGGCTAGGGGCAACGTTCAACGAATGAATATTGTAGCCCCGTCCACTAAACAAACCGGCAATGCGGGCAAGCACGCCAAATTTGTTTTCAACAAGTACGGAGATAGTATGACGAGTCATAATTTAATTTCTTAAAGGTGATGCATTGTAAGCACTTTTGACTGCCAGTCAAGCCTGCGGACGGCGATGCCGGAAAACGTTTTTCCTAACGGAGGTTCCGGCAGGAACCGCTCAGGCCGGATCAAAGCTCGTGCGGTATGATGGCGTTGCCTTTTGTCGCCTCCGGAATGCGGGGAAGCAATGTTTTTTCAGAAACGGGGCGCGCATCCACTTTCACATTAAATTGCTGCCCGTCGCGGGAAACGGTCAGCAATGCCGGCCCTTCCCTAAGAGCTTTGACCAAGGCTTCCTTGGTGCTGACACTCTGGTGGTTTACGGCAAATACCATGTCGCCGGCCTGCAATATCTGCCCCACGGATTTCTTCGGATTCACTTGAATGACCAGCAACCCCCGAGCACCTATGGATTGTTCTTCCGCAGTCAGTTCACGCAAATGCATTCCCACTCCTTCCATGAAGTCTTCCCAAGGAGAAGGAACATTTTTTAAAATACTATCTCCCACCTTCAGGGTGACGTTCATTTTTTGCCCTTTGCGCCAGACTTTCAGCCGAAACTTGTCGCCGATGGAAAGATTTTCAATGCGTTCCTTCACTTCCTCATCCGTCTGGATGGGGACTTCGTTGAAACTCAGTATTACGTCACCTGTTTGAAGACCTGCCTGCTCCGCCGGGGAACCATGCTTCACGATGTTGATTACTGCGCCTCCCGCCTCATGATAATCCAGGAAGCTGCGAAGCGGGGGAGTATTGCGCACAATGTCCAATCCCAGATATCCTTTCATGGGGCGGCCATGTTTGCAAATCTGCTCAAAGCTGTGCATCACCAGATTGGAGGGAATGGCAAACCCAATGCCGGCGTAATTTTTCTCCGCATTGGGAAGCACCGATTTATTGATACCGATGATTTCCCCGCGGATGTTGATGAGGGGGCCTCCCGAATTCCCCGGGAAGATACTGGCATCCGTCTGGATCAAGTTAATGCCGGAATCCACCAGCTTGCGTTCACGGGCACTGATAATGCCGCGGGAAACAGTCGTGCCCAGCCCATAGGGATTGCCGCATGCCAGAACAATCATGCCGGGCGCAATTTCATCACTGTTGCCGAACGGAAGAGGGGTAAACGTCATCGGGTTTTCTACCTGCAGCACGGCAATATCCAGTTCCGGATCCACCCCTACCAGGCGTACGGAAACGCTTTTCCCATTGCTCAGCGTAACGCGCAGCGCATGCTTGTTCTGAATGACATGGTAGGCGGTAATAATATGCCCTTCTTCAGTAACAATGACGCCGGAACCCAAACCATGAACCGTCAGCCTCTTTTCAATCATGAAATCACCATCCTCGGAAGGCTGAGGAACGCTTGTCACGCCTGTAGTGTCTATGCTGACCAATACCCGTTCCACCAGCCGAGCAACGCGTGAATATTCCTCATTGAGCTGGTGCAAAACAGGAATATCCTCCTCCTTCAATTCGGGCTGTTGGGCCAGGGTAAACACTTCCGACCGGAAGGAAACATTCTTCTCCGTAACACGACTGTTCCATCTCCAATAGGCAACGGAGACCACGGTCATCATAACCGTCATCATGATGACAAGTAAAGCCCGTGTCCATATGGTCGATCTCATGGAAATGCCCTGCCGTAATAACGATCAAACGGTTTGCGGCTTGATCACAAGGAGATGCCTGAAAACGGAGCCTGTCAAGCTTCAGCCGCTTTTTGACATTCCGGTTCCATTGATACTATTTAAGTACTTTCTCTTCAAATGAAAAAACTTTCAAATGACAAATACGCCTTTCAACAAGGCGTGCTTTATGATATCATGCGGCTACGGTTTTATGGGTTCCAGCACTTTACAACAACAGGCCATTCATCTCGTCTTCGGTACGGATGAAGGAATGGTGCGTGAAAAGGCTTCCGGCATCTTTGCCGCTCTGACGGAAGGCACAAACGAATTTTCCCATGAAATTCTGGAAGCGGCCTGCAGTGATTCCGATGAAGCGGCCCAGCTGGTACGCCAGGTTATGGAAGCTCTGCGGACCCTCCCGTTTTTTCCGGGGCGCAAAGTAGTCTGGATGAAGAACTGCAATTTTCTGGGAGACTCCGTCACGGGGCGTTCCTCCACCACGGAAGGGGCTCTGGATTCTTTCAGGCAATTGCTGGAAAGCGGCCTGGGGCCGGACGTCCTGCTGCTTATTTCCGCCTCCGAATTTGACAAACGCCGTTCCTTTAACAAATTCCTGCTTCAATACGCCGCATCGGAAGAATTGAACAAGCCGGACATCACGAAAGCAGGCTGGGAAGGCAGTTTAATGCCCCTCATTAATAAGGAAACGGCGGCGCGCGGCATGAATTTCGACTCTGCCGCCCTGGAACTGTTTATTCACCGCGTCAGCGAATCCTCCCGCCAAATCATTTCCGAAATTGAAAAACTGGATCTTTATCTGGGAGCGGACAGACGCACCGTAATGCCGGAGGATGTGGAGCGCATGGTTCCGCTGACGCGTACAGGCGTTATTTTTGAAATTTCCCGGGCTTTGGAAAACAAGAAAAGCGATGCGGCCATCTCTCTAATTGATTTTCAACTGGAACGCGGTGAAAACGCCATCACAATCATGCGTGCCGCATTCATCCCTACGTTAAGAAATTTGCTGGCTGCCAGACTTTTATGTGACGCATTCAACCTGAAGCCCACCAATTTCAAGGAATTTACGGCCCGCATTTCTTCCCTGCCCTCCTATGCGGCCGCGTTAATTCCCTTGAAAAAAGACGGTACACCCAATGCGTATCCGCTTTTTCTGGCGGCGCAAAATGCTTCCAAATTCAAGACGGAACGGCTGAAGCAAACTTTGAAAGAATGCATGAAGGCGGATAAAGCCCTGGTGTCCTCCTCTCTTGATCCCCGCCTGATTCTGCATCGTCTTGCTATCTGCTCCGCATCCTGATGAACTCCTCCCCTTCTTCCGTTTTCCCCCTGTTTGACGTTCTCGTCGTCGGCGCCGGGCACGCAGGCATTGAGGCGGCACTGGCAGCATCCCGTCTGGGGTGTTCCGTCGCCGTCCTAACTCATAACCTGGATACTATCGGACAAATGTCCTGCAATCCGGCTATTGGGGGACTTGCCAAAGGGCATATCGTCCGGGAAATAGATGCCATGGGGGGAGCGATGGGGTTGAACACGGATGCTACCGCCATTCAATTCCGGATGCTGAACGCTTCCAAGGGGCCCAGCGTGCGCGCTCCCCGCGCCCAGTGCGATAAAACAGCCTACCGCACAAGAATGAAAATGGTTCTGGAAACCGCCCCCAGCATACGCCTGTTTCAGGGAGATGTGGTCAAACTGCTCGTCAATGGAGAACAGCAGGCAACGGGAGCCGTTACTTCTCTGGGCTGCGCCATCCATGCCCGCAGCGTGATTATCTGCTCCGGGACATTCATGAAGGGATTGCTTCATGTGGGCCTTCAACACATAACAGGAGGCCGAATGGGTTGCGCTTCTTCCAGCCTTTCCGCCGATCTTGCCATGCTGGGTTTTCAGGTGGAAAGGCTTAAAACAGGAACTTCTCCCCGCGTCAATGGAAGATCCATCGACTTTTCCGTCTGTGAAATACAGCCCGGAGACACCCCGGAAGCCCTGTTCAGCTACCGTTCCCGTGATATACTGAAACGTGATTCCGAACCCTTTTGCACTTTGAACACGTGGGGAGATGAAAATTTCCGGATGAAGCAAATGCCATGCTGGATCACCTACACCAACCAGACTACGCACGACATTATCCGGAAGAACTTAAAATTCAGCCCCCTTTACAGCGGTATCATTGAAGGCGTAGGCCCCCGGTATTGTCCTTCCATAGAAGATAAAATCGTGCGCTTTGCGGAAAAAAACAGCCATCAGGTATTCCTGGAACCGGAAGGCCGCAGTACGGAGGAATTCTACCTTAACGGAGTTTCTACTTCACTGCCCTACTCCGCTCAGTGCGACTTCATCCATACCATTCCCGGCCTGGAAAACGCGCAGCTGATCCGTCCGGGATATGCAGTGGAATACGACTTCTGTCCTCCCACGCAATTGCATCCTACGCTGGAAACAAAACTGGTGGAAAACCTGTACTTTGCAGGTCAAATCAACGGCACTTCCGGCTATGAAGAAGCCGCAGCGCAAGGACTAATGGCGGGAGCGAACGCCGCTCTGAAAACCCTGGGCAAACCTTCTCTGGTGCTGCGCCGGGATCAGGCTTACATCGGCGTCATGATAGACGACCTCGTTACCAAAGGAACCGATGAACCTTACCGCATGTTTACCAGCCGGGCAGAATTCCGCCTGTTGCTGCGTCAGGATAATGCAGACCTGCGATTGGCCCCTCTGGCTTTTGAAGCGGGCCTTATTACCTGTGAAATGGCCCGGAAGGCTGAAGACAGGAAAAACGCCGTTGAAGAAGGAATAATAAAAGCTGCCGCGCTTAAACATGAAGGAGTTTCTCTCTCCACATGGCTTAAAAGGCCCGGCAATGACTGGACTCTATTGCCTGAAGAACTGAAAAAAATGTTCCACGTGGAACATTTGGATGCCATTGCTACGGATATCCAGTACGAAGGGCATATTGAAAGGCAGAAAAAACAGGCGGAAAAAATCATACGGATGGAAAATAAAACTATTCCCTCCGATATTGATTACGAACATGTCCATGCCTTAAAAAAAGAGGCTGTCATCAAGCTGGGCAACATACGTCCTGCAACTATCGGGCAGGCCTCCCGCATTCCCGGAATTACCCCGGCAGATATCGCCCTGTTGCTTGTGCATCTGCAAAAACGCAGCAGGCAACAAACATAATACCCCGCGTTTTTTATTCAAAAATTTCAATTTAAGGAGGACCATAGGAGGCGGGTATTGAAAAATAAATATGGCAGGGACATCCTTGAGCCGTATATGATCCCATTATATTTCCCTGTCGCTATTGCCTGGAGTCGATAAAAAGATTCAATCCTGTTTTCTGAATGTCTTTTTGCGCGACAGCAGCTCTTCCCTTCCTCCGAACAACCACCACTTTCTGCTTGTCGTAAAAAGAAATGGAATATCCCTTCAGTATTATTGAATACCGGCCTTCCTGATTTATCCATCGCAAATCATTAAGAAGCGTCACACGATTTCTTCACGGATTCCATTCAAATACTGCCGATAAGAAAAAGCAGCATTGAGCTTACTCCAAGAGGCAAGGGAGGCCGGAAGGGCTGAATGACAAATCCACCGGGCGAATGAAAATTACCTTCCCAAGTTTAAAATTCTTCGGATAACCAATAAACAAAGACCTCATCCATTACCGGTAACAGATATCTCCCCGGATACATACATCATCTCCAAAAATATTCACAACAGGTTGTTCAAGATGGGCTTCATGCTCCAGAAACGGACCGGGCGCTACGCCGTCCGTACCGCCGCCGATAATGATGGGAGCATAAAACCCCACCCACTCGTCGACTAAACCGGCTTTCAGAAATTCCCGGACCAGACAGCCTCCCGCTTCCAGCAGGATAATTCCTATTTTTTTATCATTATATAATTTTTTTAATAATTCCAAATAATTGAAAACATTCTCCACAACCAAAGTGCGGTCACGAAATTCATCTGTTAAACAAATGGAATCCGCAGGTATGGAAGAAGCATCATGGGTTAGAATAATACGCCAGGGTTGTTCCTTGAGGGGAGAAACAGGACGATCCGGTTTCCTAATGGTCAGGGACGGATTGTCCAGACGCACGGTATTCCCTCCGGTAAGAACCGCATCGCATTCGGCACGCAAGGTATGTACAAAAGATCTGGATTTTTTATTCGTCAGCCATTGGGAACGTTCCGGACTACGGGAAATGCGGCCATCCAGAGACATGGCGCTTTTTGCAATTACCCAGGGACGCCCTTCCAGCATGTTCACCCTGAACCCCCTGATTAAATGATCGCATTCCTTCTCCAGAACCCCGCGGGTAACCTTGATGCCGGCCTGTTCAAGAATATCAGCCGCAGCGCCGCGGTGTTTGGGATTAGGATCTTCCGAACCATAAACCACCCGTTTGAAACGATGTTTCAAAATGGCATCCGTACAAGGCGGTGTTTTCCCGGAAGTACTGCATGGTTCCAGAGTAACATACAAAGTTGAGTCCGCGAACAGGGGGGCATTGCCATTCGCCACTCCGTCGGCAATAGCCTCTCTTTCCGCATGAGGCAAGCCGGCTTTTTTATGAAATCCCGAACCAATCACCTGGTTTTCATGCACAATGACTGCCCCCACGCAGGGATTCGGACTCGTAAGTCCGATTCCATTTGAGGCTAGTTTTATGGCCATGTTCATCCAACAGTCATCCTGATTTTTCGTATTCACGCCGTTTTGTAGCATGAAAACCGGAAGAAGGACAATCACGTTGTGTGATTGAAGAATATTAGGTTTAACAATATTAAATTCCTTCTTCTTCTGCTGTGTGCCCAGTGTGAATAAGATTTCAAATGGCTGTAAATGAGAGTATTGAGTATCATTCCGAATGTTAATAAATTTGGCCCGCAAGCCTGTGAATAATATCTGAATAAGTTATTCACATCATACTCACAGTTAATTAACCTGGCCTTTCACAAGGTTATTGGCAGGTGCGGCTGTAAACAGAAACGGCATTCCTGCTTGCAGAAAACTCGGAGGAAAGCATACCATCCTTTTGTGAAGGCTGCCAGATTGATTTACATTCCGGAGAGGGATCATACTTTTCCCGCTACAAGCCCTGAAAGGCCCTTCTACGGCTTTTCCGTGGCTGGAATGAATATAGCCGCTTACTGTGCTTCCCGCCTTCGGGAAGTGGGCTTTGAAGCGGTTTTTGACCCGGGAACGCCGGTTTCAGAAGAAAAAGGGGAAATCATAGAAGTGTCCATGCATGATTTTTCCCCGGAGGCGGCCATATGGCTTGCCTTTTGCGGGGCAGGGGAAGCAAGGAGTGAAGAAGGGCATTTGCTGGCCCGGAAAAGCGGGGAAAACGGGTTGACGCGGGTATTCACGCGGAAGGAAGCAGCGATAGAGCGCCTCGTTTATCCCTGGGATCTTCTGGAATGGCAGGAAAGAGTGATGGAGAAGATGGAGTGGGAGGATTTCTCCGGAAGGGAAGGGGTTTATGTCATGGGAACGCTCCGGGTAGGGGAAGGAACCGTCATCATGCCCGGCGTGGTTGTAGAGGGAGCCGTGTGGGCGGGTGATGGCTGCCGCATAGGGCCTAATTGCTATTTAAGGGGTTGTGTATCTTTGGGGAATGGCTGTGTAGTAGGGCAGGGAGTGGAGCTGAAAAATTGTATCATCGGCGACGGCACATTTATTCCTCATTTGAGTTATGCGGGGGATTCCATTATTGGCAGTGACGTTAATTTCGGCGCTGGAACGGTATGTTCCAATTTTCGCCATGATGGCGGCGAACACAGAATGGTGGCGGGAGGAAAGCTGGAATTTACTGGAAGAAACAAGCTTGGCGCCGTCATTGGAGACCATGTTCGGCTGGGTGCCAATACCGTCGTTTTGCCGGGGCGGGTTCTTCCTCCCGGTGCTTGGACCAGACCGGGGGAAGTCTTCACGGGGGCATGAATCGGGTAAAGGAATTCTCTTAATACTGAAAAGGCCGCATGCGGAAAAACGTCTTCCCGCATGCGGCCTTTGGCGAATGGTTAAAGTTGCTTCAGCAGCACCGGCGGCGGCGCATCATCAGGGCAGCCAGCCCCAACAGGCCTAGGGAAGCTGTGGCTGCTTCCGGCACAGGAAGCACAACGCCGTCATAAAATTTGATGTTGTTGATATCCATAGTGCCGTTCATGGGGCGGGTATTTCCAAAAGAAGCTCCAAACTGGGAGCCTGTCAGGGCGGGGGAGGATGGATTCCACTCGGTAATCGTACCTGCCAGAGCGCCGTTGACATACACGGAAAGCGTTTGGGAGGAAAGATCGGAAACGATGCTCAGATTAGTCCAGCTGTCCTGCTGGAGATCCGTCCAGGTCAATCCCGTATTAATATTTCCGCCAGTTTGGCCGCCGAACCCCTTATTGTAGAGGTATAATTCTCCGTTATTAGTGAATTCCAGCACCATGCTGTTGGATTCTCCGGAGACCGTTCCATTGGTGTACAGGCTGAAAATGTCTTTCCACCCATTGCTGGTGGAACTCAGGTTTTTCAGGTCAAAGCTCACGGTGAAACTGCCTTGGATGCCCGTTATGTTTGAGTTATAGGGAGTGCCGGAACTGTTGCCGAACGTGGCGTAATTATTGCCGGAAGTGTAATTGAAGGAACCGTTCCAGTTGGGGGCGGTTATTTGTGCTCCTTCCGCAGTCCATTCCCAGGAATAGATAGGGGTAGCCGCATGGGCCATGCCTGCCGCTGCCAGTAAAGATAAAATAATAAATGAGCGTTTCACGGAAATTCTGAAATATGGGTTAAAATCAATCCGATAGGAGGGTAGCGGATTATAAATCCGGGGTCAAATTATTTTTCTGAAAACAAATCATTTAACGGAAAAAAAGATTACGGAGAAGATAAAAGAAGAGAAAACAGAAACGGCATTCCTGTTGGAAAGAAAACGTACATTTCCAATAAAATTGCCGCATCCTGGGAAAAAGAGACAATATCCGGATTTATAATCCGCACAAGAATATTGAAGAAATCTGATTCCCTGGAATGGATTTTTAAGAATGCTTAAATAATTTGAAAAACCTTTTCATGCAAGATATGCCCGGAGAAATTGCATATTACTATATATAGTATGCTTTTAAAAAAATACTGCCAAATATTAGGGTTTGACGGAGAAATGGCTTGAACCATGAAAGGCACTTATGAGAAGATGCGAGGCAGATAAAAGCACAGACACATGAAGTTTACCATTTCCAAGCAAGTATTTCTCGACGGGCTGAGACAGGTTGCCAGCGTTGTGTCTTCCAAGACGACGCTGCCCATTCTTTCCAATGTCAAGATTGAAGCTGAAAACGGCCAGATACGTTTTACGGCTACTGATCTTGATGTATGCATTACTGGCGTGGTTCCCGCAAATGTGCTGCGTGAAGGCACTGTGACCCTGCCCGCTAAAAAGCTGGTGAGCATCATCAGCGAACTTCCTGAAGCCGAAGTCCAGGTGGATGTCAACCAACGCAACCAGGCTGCTGTGGAATGCGGCCGCTCCCAGTTTAAACTGAACGGCCTTCCGGCGGATGAATTTCCGGAACTGCCGTCTTTTGAGCAGGCTACTGTGTACCAGGTGGAGCAGAATATGTTGCGTGACTGTATCCGCCGGACGGAATATGCCATTTCCACGGATACGACCCGCTACGTGTTGAACGGCATTTCCCTTTCTTTCCGCAATGGTAAAATGACTTTGGTAGCCACGGACGGACGTCGTTTGGCTTTGGCGGAAACCGCCCTGGAATTTCCGGAAGAACAGCAACTGGATGCCATCCTGCCCACTAAGGCTGTCGGAGAACTCCGCCGCCTTCTGGATGAAGTGGGAACCGTCACGATCCGGTTCACACGCAACCAGGCAGCCTTTGAAATCAACGATACGCTCTTAATCAGCAAACTGATTGACGGCAATTACCCGAACTACCGGCAGGTAATTCCTACGGATTGCAAGGAAAGTATCGAACTTCCCTGCGGGGAACTGCTGGAAACAGTGCGCCGTGTTTCTCTCCTTTCCGTGGATAAGAGCACAAATATCAAGCTGAATTTTCGTGAAAACGAACTGGAAGTGGCTTCCAGCGCAGAAGGAGTGGGCGAAGCTCATGAATCGATGACGATCACTTATTCCGGAAGGCCGCTTTCCATTTCCTTTAATCCGGATTTCTTCATGGCTCCCCTGAAGACGATGGCCGGGGATACGGTCATTACGCTGAACCTCATTGATGAAATGAGTCCGGGCGTCTTGAAGATTGGCGATGAGTTCCTGTATGTGCTCATGCCGATGAGATCTCCCAATTGATTTTGGTGGCACAAAATCGTTCATACAGAGGAACAGGCGTCATGGAGACATGACGCCTGTTTTTTATTGGCTGAGAGTGAATGGAAAAGAAATGTTATTCACATAAATGTTCTACGTGGAACATTTTTTATTTTCCATTACAGGAAAACTGTAATCTGCCTTGAAAAGACGGAACACCTGCATGGGGCGCGAGGGGCATCGCCGGAAACCTCTGCGACGACGGAAGAATGCCATTATCCGGGAATGAGAAGATGCGGGGACAGCAAATATTCAGAGCGGAGAATTGACAAATTTTACTCCGTATCACTCGCCCAGCAGACCCGGAGGAGCGAACAAGTCCGGAGCAAGATGAAAGGGATAAAAACCGGATGCTTGAAGAATGGCTTCACGGACGGAGGATATGGAATTGAAACAGGAATGTTCCACATCCAGAATACGTCCGTCCTTCAGTTTAATCATCAATCCGGGTTCTGCCTCATTATTTGGTGTGCATCCTATGCGTTCAATTAATTCCCACGGTATTTCCCTGCGTGAAATGCTGTTGCCCCAGAAGATGGAAGAAGAAGTGATTGTGAGAAAATAAGGCCTGCCCATAATAACGGGAAGCCACAGGAACAGTAAAAGGGCGCCGAGAAGAAAGTTCCACCAGCCGGAACCGAAAAAAGCCCAGGCCAGGCTGCATCCCAGGGTTCCGAGGATTCTCCCTCCCAGCAGATAACTGCGGTAGAAATAATAAGTGTTCATGAGTTGCGAAGTCAATGAAACGTCAAACCGACCATGGAACAATAAGTTCCCGACCGTATTCTATACGCTACCGCTTTATCCCGGCAAAGACAAGATGATAAGTCAGGAAATCCAGTTCAGCATGTCAGGCGGTACGGAACCGCAGGAACGTATCAGGGAAAGAAAATGCTCTTCCATTTCCGGTGGAGGAGGAAAAAGGCCTGGCAAAAGGCCTTCGACAAGTTCCAGAGCTCCCTGGTTATGAAGAGCCAGGGGCGGATCAATGTAACGCATTTGCGTAGGGTCCGACAGAATAAAATTAAGAGGGCGGCCTTCGTTCAGCAGGCGGTTTTTCGGAATTTCCGGCCCCCATTCATCCTCCACACCCATATTGGCAAGCAGAACGCCGGAAGAGAAAAGCATGGCCGGGTCAATAAGCCCTGACATGGCATGCCGCTTTCCCGTAGCCGTAACGGCGCAGAAAGCATGCCTGATTGCGTCAGTAAGGGTTTCCCTGTCCGTTGCCGGCACAAAAGAGGCGGAAGCCAGAGGTTTTTTTTCCACGTCCGCTACAATGACATTCAGTTTCCGTCTGAGAGCATGCAGAGCTATTCCACGGCCAACTTTTCCATGTCCAATGACTACCAGAGTCTGTCCCTGTTCATTTTTTATTCCAAGAGATTCCAGAGCCCGGAAAAAACTTTCTCCGGTTCCAAGGCAGGTTTCTATCTGTTTAATCTTTCCGGCGTCCACCATCCACACGGGCTGCGTGCATGCCGCATAGCGTTCCGCACCCGAGCGGGTTAATTCCACATACCCGCAGCGGCTGGGAACATGGCTGAGCGCTCCGGCGCAGTCCATGACCACATCATAAGGTCCGCCTGCCCGTTCCGCTTCCACCACGGGAATTCCATATTGTCCCAATAATACGGCTGTTTCCGAGTCATAGGGCATTACCAGGGAGACCGCTACTGTCAGCTCCGCTCCTGCGGCCAGAAGAGAGGCGTATTTGGCGCAGGTATTCCGGAACACGGGAGAAGCGTCAATAATCCGGCATCCTTCCAGAGGGCGACTTTCCGACCACGTTTTATACTGGTGCAGGAGAACGGGAAATTCTTCCTGCTGGTAGAAAAGAGATAAATCTTCCAGAATGCGCGCCGGGGGTACAGGCATATAAAAATTTTTGGGGCCTCACGGCACAGGGTAAACTTCATCCTCCCGTTTTCAATAGAAAAACTCGAAAAGGCATTTTTTGTTTAAGGACTTTTAGAATTCCCGCCAAATTCGAGAAGATAAACTACTGAATCGTCAAATATTCTTTCTTCGAGAGAGAGAAACATTGATTACAGGAATTAGACTGATGCCCGGAAGGGATGGCCTCCTGTCAAGGGCTCAGCATGAGAGGAAAACATTTTCTAACAAACAGACAACATTGATGTCTATTAAGGGAATGCACTGAGCGTAAGAATTATAATATTATCTTTTCGTGTAAAATAATGACCATCTTTTATAAAAAATCAAAAACATACAAATAAAATTCTATCGACACCGACTTCAGATCATACTATTGATAAAACGATCAGGAAAGGGCGGCCCCCTCGCTTCCTTCATTACCCCCGACTCTTGAATACCTTATGAATCCGCCTCATCGTTCTTCCGTTCCCGCTTACCGGAAATGGTACTTTGGAGCCGGCGGCAGCCCCGGCAGGCGGGGCATGGAGGCAGCTCCGGAGCCCGATCCACTGCCGTTTGAAGCGATCCGGATCCATGAGGAAAGAACCGTGGGGCCGCCGAGCACGTCGGCGGACGGGCACAGTGCGCACGGGACATTCACCATCCCGGAAGGGGCGGAGGGCAAAAAGCTCTACGGCACCTGCTCGCTCTTCCTTGGGGTGGACGACTGGGGAAGCCTGGAGGTGAAGGACTCCGGCGGCAACGTGGTGGCGCAGGTGGATCTGAAAGAAAACCCGCAGACGGCGGGCGAACAGGGCGGGCACAAATACCACACGGGGACCGGCGGGGCGCAGCTGCCCTCCGGCGCCTACAGCTGGGAAGTCAGCCAGACCAACATCGACTACAATCCGGCAAGCGGCAACACCTCCATCTGCAACTACAGCATCGACGTGGTGCCGACGGAACCGGGGGGCAGGAAAGAACCCGAACCGTGTCCCTGCGAGGGAGACACGTGCGACAACAGCGGCGGAACGCCGCCTTCCCGGTCGCTGGCCCGGTCGGGCCCTGAGGCGGGCATGGAAAGCGGCGCCCTGGGAAACTACAGCTCGGCGGGGTGCAGCGTGACGGCGGAAAGCACGGCCACGCTGATGTACTGGTCCTGCAACTTCGGGGCGTTCCGGGGGCTGGGGGGTATTCCTGCGGGCCGGATAAAACTGAGGGCTGAGGAAAGTACCTCCGGTCTGGAAAGCCCCTCCTCACTGGCCTACAACCATCCCCTGAACAGCCGTCTGGACGTGCCGGAAGGGGGCATTGCGCCGGGAGTGCGGTTCAACCTGGTGCAGGGAGACCGGGTAATTGCCATGCGCTGCTACACGGACGGTTCCGTGCTGCCCATCGGGGTGGACACGTCGGGCGGAGGGCGTGCGGCGCTGGCCACGGTGGAAGGACAATCCTGCCTGCGCTGGGTGGTGGAAGACGGCAGCCAATACCTATTCTCGGCGGAAACGGGAACGCTCCTCTCCTACACCACCACGGACAGGCAGGTCATCTCCAACGCGTCATCCTATCTGGACGTCAGGCATGCCGAAAACGGCTCGCTGAGGCAAATCTGGAACCTGTGGGACGGCCTGCTCAACGTGGAATCCGTCACCTCCACGGGTTACACCATCGCTCTCTATACCCCCGGCCAAATCACCGGAACGGACGAACAGGGATTTTATACCGTTACGGGCGCTCCCTTGAAAACATTTACTCTTTCCCTGGATGCTGAGGAAAAGTTCACCATCACGGAACAGGCGCCTGCCAGGCAGCCCTACGCCGTCACCTGGTGGAACGACGGCCTGGCGTGGAACATGCGGCAGGGCACGGGGGAAGACGCCCTCACGACCCTCCGCACGCGCACGGAGCTGGAACCGGAAAACTCGGTCTGGCAGCTGGTCACGGAAATCTCCAAAAACGGAATCGTGGCGGCGCGCACCTGCGCCATCTACCAGACCACGGACGTGGGCGACCTGCTGCTCACGCTGGCGGAAGGCTATCAAAGCCCGGAAGCGCAAACCACGCAATACGCCTACGACCAGTGCGGGCGGCTCAAGACGGAGACGGCTCCGGACGGCAGCCAGGTTCACTACGCCTATGACCTCTACGGCCGCCTGCTTACCCGAGACGAACCGTGGGCGGAAAGCGGCAGGCGCATCACGCGCTACACCTATGCCTGTTCGGGAGAAGCCGACTTCAGCAACGAACCCGCCACGGAAACGGCAGACCTGCTTCCGCTGGAAGGACACGTCAAAACGCTGACATCCACCACCTGGAAATACACGACGGCCAACCACATCAAAAGAACGGAACGGCGGGTCACGGGCCTGGGTGTGGCGGGCACGCGCCTGACGGCGGAGGAACAATGGCTGGCCGGAGCCGCCAACATCCATGCCCGCGGACGCACGCGGTTCAGCCGGGACCTCGACGGCGTGCAAACGTGGCACGACTACGCGGCCACGACGGAGCACGGCGCCCTCTACACGGAAACGGTGGAAACGCGCGTCAACGGAGAAGCCGTGCCGGGACAAAGCACGCGCGCCGTCACCTGGATCACGGCGGAAGGGCAGCGCGTCAGGGAAGAAAACTACCTCCTGCTTTCCACCGGGCAATGGGCGCTCACGGGCAGCGCCGTCTACGAATTTGACACGCAGAACCGGTGGGTGAAGCGGACGGCGGGCAACGGCCGGCTCACGGAACGCGAACTGATGTGCGACGGAGGCCTGCTGTGGGAAATCGATGAAAACGGCATCAGGACGGACTACGCCTACGACACGGCGCGCCAACTGGTGGAAATCACGCGTTCCGCCGTGATGGACGGGGAAACCGTCATCACGCCGGAAACCATCACCACCTACGCCCGGGATGCGGCAGGGCGCGTGCTCTCCACGCGTCAAGACACGGGGGCGATGACTACCCAAGAAAGCACGGAGTACGACTTGCTGGGGAGAATGACTTCCTCTACGGACGTCCTGGGCCGGGTCACTACCTGCGCCTACAGCCAGGACGGCCTGACGGTCACGCAAACCGTCCCTTCCGGGGCTACATTCATCACGCGCAGCGCGCCGGACGGAACGGTGATGGAAGAATCCGGCACGGGGCAGCGGCACGTCATCTACGCCATCGACCTGGTCAGCGACGGTGTGCGGACCTTCACGAAAGCCGTCTCCGGGGAAACGCAAACCGAGCTGCAGCGCAGTATTGTCAACGGAGCCGGGGAAACCCTGCGCACGGGCGTCCCCAACACCGTCGGCGGAGTCATTTACACGAGGAACACCTACAACGCCAGGGGGCAGCTCACCAAAACGCAGACGGACGCGGGCAATGCGGCCACGACGATGGCCCCGACCCTGTGGGAATACGACGCCTTCGGCAACAAAACGAAAGAGACCTGGAAACTCGCCGATCCGGCTACGGTGTCCAACTCGCGCATCACCACGTGGAGCTACGGCGTGGAACAGGCCCAGGATGAAGTATACCGCGTTGTTACGGCGACCAGGAACAACAGCCGGGGAACGACCTACGACGAAACGCAGAAAACGCTGGCTTCCTCCCTCTCGTCCACGCTGGAAAGCAAAGTCATTTCCATCGACCCCAGGGGAAACGCTTCCGAACAATGGAGCGAATACGGTCCGGGCGCCGTCCGGACGCAGAAAAGCAGCATCCCCACCTCCGACATCACGGCCGCCGCTACGGTCATCGACGGTTTTATCATCTCGCAAACGGACCATGCGGGCGTCACGGCCACGCATACCCGCGCCTACACGGAAACCGGCGTCATCTACTCCAGCACGGACGGCCGGGGCAACACGGTCACGACGCACACCGACCTTGCCGGGCGCACGATCTCGGTGACGGACGCGGCGGGCAACACGACTTCTACCGCCTACGGCCCCTGGTTTGACCAGCCTGCCGTCGTCACCAACGCCCTGGGCAACACGACCTGCTACGGCTACGACCTCCGGGGCCGCAACACGGCGCAATGGGGAACGGGGACCCAGCCCCTGCTCTTCGGCTATGATGAAGCGGACAGGATGATAAGCCTCACCACGTTCCGGGAGGACGCGGGCGACATCACCGCCGATCCCACGGGACGCACGGACGGAGACGTCACTACGTGGAGCTACGACGAAGCCACGGGGCTACTGGTCCAAAAAACCTACGCGGACGGAACGCATGAAGACACCGCCTACAATGCCCTGAACCTGAAATCCACCCTGACCGATGCCCGCGGCATCGTCACCACCTGGGGCTACAACCTCAAAAAAGGGGTCAACAACTCCGTCTCCTACAGCGACTCCACGCCCGGCATCCAGTACGCCTACAACCACCTCAACCAGCTGACCCAGGTCACGGACGCCTCCGGCTCGCGCGTCCTCACGTACACCCCCTGCAACGAACCGGACACCGACAGCATCACCATCGGAGGGAGCTCTTACCAGCTCCAGGAACACTACGACACTTACGGACGCTCCTCCGGCTATACCCTGAAACAGGGAACCGACGTCCTCCAGGAAGCCAGCCAGGGCTATGAAGCCGACGGAAGGCTGGCCAGCGCCGGAATCAGGCACGAGGGAACGGAGCAAAGCTTCGCCTACGGCTACCTGGCGGGAAGCAGCCTGCTCTCCAGCCTTGCGATGCCCGACGGCATCGTCAGAGAACTTGCCTATGAACAGCGCCGCAACCTGGTCACGGCAATCAACTGCCGCCTGGGGGAAACCGTGCTCGTCTCCCGGACCCAGAGCTACGATGCCCTGGGACGCCCGGTCACCCGCACCCAGCAGCGTGGAACGGAACCCGCCCGCAGCGACAGCTTCAGCTACAACGGCAGAAACGAACTCACCGCCGCCACCCTGGGCGCCGCCCCCTACGGCTACAGCTACGACAACATCGGCAACCGCAAGACGGCACGGGAACCGGCCGGAGAACTCGCCTACGCGGCCAACGAGCTCAACCAGTACACCGGCATTGAAGAAAGCGGGGAAGCGCCTTTTGTGCCGACGTACGACGCCTCGGGCAACCAGACCCTCATCAAGACGTCAACGGGCATCTGGACGGCCGTGTACAACGCGGCCAACCGCGCGGTGAGCTTCACCAGCCGGAATGGAAACACGATTATTGAGTGCGGCTACGACTACCTGGGACGCCGCTACATGAAGAAAGTGACCCAAAACGGCACGGTCGCCAGCCACGAACGGTACC
>OLIX01001239.1_pt1 | contig 22986 bp, 19 predicted proteins | sample 1601331 | NCBI WGS metagenome assembly OLIX01 (sample SAMEA2452120, study PRJEB22498) | human gut metagenome | biome: human feces; feature: human gut; material: feces | place: Australia | collected 2012 | reverse complement strand
AGGGAGATATACTTACTATTCCGCTATACATGGGATTTCTTGTTAACGACAAACTCGCTGACGTTATCATTCCTGATGTTGATGTGGGCTTATTAACAACTATTTTATAAAAAAGGTATTATTGCAAAGCTAATATTAGTTGGAATCAAAATGTTTGATATGAGTATTGAAAAAGAACTCAAACTTGATGCCAATTTATAGCCACTAATGCAAATTTGCCTCGTCTTCCTAATACTTACAGATAGATATTGAGAAGGTATTGATAGCGAATGTATCAGAAAGATTTGAGGAAGCCGAATGGATAATTGGAAAAAATAAACATGAATGATAATTTTTAATACATATAATCAGTATTGAGACAAAATAAAGTATAACATCATGATACAAAGCGTTAATAAATATCATATCTACGAGATATTTTCATCTGATGGTAATTTCTACTATACCATCCCAAAGTATCAACGTGAATATACATGGAGTTGTCGTGAATGGGAAGCTCTTTACGATGACATCAGTGAAAACAACGATGAGTATTTCATAGGGTCTATCATATGTATTCCTTTGGGGGATACTATCAATCCTTATTTGGAGGTGATAGATGGTCAACAGCGACTGACCACCATAAGCTTATTCCTAACCGCTATCTACACTCGTTTGAAGGATCATGTAAAGTATTTGAGCGAGGATGACGGTGACGTGCTGCCGTCATTAAGGAAGTCGCTGAAAAGCAAAAATTCTCCGAACGAAATGAAACTGGTACCACAGGTACAAAATTTCAATAAGGATGATTATGATTACCTATTGAACGAGGTAGGCTTGAGAAAAGCTACTGCACCAAAGCATGCTTATTACTCTATGAGAAAAATTGCTCGTTGTTACACCTATTACTTAAAGCGTCTCAATAAAGAGATGGAAGGTATGGATGGTGATGGTGCAGTCAATTTCTTGTTGGGTAAATACAATAAAGTGAAGCAGGCCATGCTGGTTAAGATTGAGGTTTCTACTCATTCTGACGCTTACGTTTTATTCGAATCACTGAATAACCGAGGAACACCCTTGACTGCGATCGATCTAATGAAGAATCTTATTATGGCACGGGCGGAGAGTAACAATCTGACTATAGATGACTGCTTCAACCGTTGGCAGATGTTACTCGGTAATCTATCTGATGACTATGGGATACAGGAACGTTTTTTCCGTCATTATTATAATGCCTTCAAACATCGTTTGAATGAGCCATTCCAAAGTGATAATGACCGCAAAAAAGACCCATTGGGTGTCGTGGCTACTCGCTCTAATTTGCTAAATATATTCGAGAATCTTATAAATAAAGATTTGCCATCTTTTCTTGATGATATTTTGCATTGTGGACAAATTTATTCTTGGCTCATTCTACAAGATTCCACAGAAACGACCTATCGTAAAGCGCTGGAAGACCTCGACCATATCCAAGGCGCACCTTCTTACCTTCTTCTCATGTACTTGATGAGGAATAAGAAAGAACTTGCTATTACAGAGAATCACATCAACCAACTCATTAGATTACTTACTAAGTATTTTGTTCGCAGAAATATTACGGACTATCCGAATACACGTGATTTAACACGGATTTTTATGGATATTATCAGTAAAATAGAAGAGTTGGACTCTGTAGGAAACGATTTAATGACACTGATTGTAGACATGCTGAGTACGCCAGCCAATTGTGCTTCAGATGAACAATTCCGCCGCAGTTTAGAGGGTGATGTATATAAAGATAATGTAGGTGCAACACGCTACATACTTTGTAAACTCGCAGAGTCTGCTATGACACAAGAAACATGGACTGATTTATGGAAACGAACTGATAAAAAGGTATTTGTATGGACAATCGAACATATCTTCCCTGAAGGAGAAAATATCCCGCAATGTTGGGTAGATATGATAGCTAATGGTAATAAGAGTTTAGCTCAAAAATATCTAGAGGAATACACCCACAAAATTGGGAACCTTACTATTACGGGTTATAATAGTACACTCGGCAACAAGTCGTTTGAAGAAAAGCGCGACCGAAAGAGTAAGGACGGCAAACGCTTTATAGGTTATAAGAACGGGCTTGAAATAAATCATGAGATAGCTACTAAGGATATGTGGACGATTGAGGACATCAAGACTCGTACCACTGACTTGGTAAATAAGTTGATAGAAATCTATGAATTTCCAGGGAAATAAATTTAGTTATGGCAATAAAGAAAACTCAATTATATAGCATACTTTGGGAAAGTTGTAATATCCTACGCGGAAGCATGGATGCAAGTCAATACAAGAACTATGTATTGACTATGCTGTTCTTGAAGTATATCAGCGACAAAGTTAAATCCGATTCAGACATATTTTTTGACCTTCCTGAAGGATGCTCTTTCAATGACATCGTAAATCTTAAGGGGAAGCCCAATATTGGTGAGGAAATTCAGAAGAAACTCCATGCCATAGCCCGAGCAAATCCTCGATTAGATCACATTATCAACGAAGCTGATTTTGATGACTCAACTAAACTTGGAACAGGAAAAGCTAAGGTTGATACATTGACAAGCCTTATTTCTGTTTTTCAGAAGGATTTCCTTGATTTTAGTAAGAATCGTGCAGGTGATGACGATCTTATCGGAGATGCCTATGAATATCTGATGAAAAATTTTGCTGCAGAAAGTGGTAAAAAGAAAGGTCAGTTCTATACACCTGCTGAGGTTTCTCGCTTAATGGCTCGTCTGATAGGCATACATAAAGACAATCGACCACAGATTTCTATATATGACCCTACCTGCGGCTCGGGTTCATTGTTGCTTCGTGCGGCAGCGGAATATACCAAGCATCGTGATGGTGTTGTACATTCGACCCTAGGCTTGACACTCAAGGCAAACAAGCATTATTTGATAATCTAGGCGAAGATTTAGCATTAACTCTGGAGGTCTATCAACTTATTAAAGTTAATGCAAAACAAGGATTTAGAACAAATGGTGTAAAGGAAGCTAAACTTCGTAGGGCCTTAGAAGCATTTTCTTTGTCTAAGCCAATTGATGTAGATAACATTCTCCGCATTGCAATAAATAATCCAGAGTTTTAATGTATACTATAGAAGTTGCAGATATAGAAATTGAGATTGAACGCAAAGCTATAAAAAATTTGTATTTAGCTGTCTACCCTCCAGATGCGAGGGTACATATTTCTATGCCTGATTATCTGACAGATGATGATGCCAGAAATTTTGTTTTGCAAAAATTGGATTGGCTTCGCATACAAATAGAGGAAGTGCTTGCCCAGCCTAGACAAACAAAACGACAATTCGTATCTGGAGAAAGCCATTATTTATTTGGCCAAAGATATCAACTTATTGTTGAAGAGTTACCTCACTATGTAAATAAGATGGAACTTAAAGGAAATACGCTTTATATGTTTTTAAAACCGGGTACTTCTATTGAAACAAGAGCAGAATTAATGCGTACCTGGTATAGGTTTCATCTTAAAAAGGAATTGGAATCAATGCTTCAATACTGGGCTAATAAACTTGAAGAGACTCCTTTTAAATGGCAGGTCAAGCAGATGAAGACTGAATGGGGAAGTTGTATTCCCTCAAAGCGTCTGCTTATTTTTAATCTTGAACTTGCCAGAGTACCACGTGAGTGTATTGAATTTGTGATTGTACATGAGTTTTGTCATTTTAAAGTTGATAATCATAACAAGATTTTTGAGATATTGATGAACAAACGTCTTCCAAATTGGCGATCTCTGCGTCAAAAACTAAATACATTTGTGGCACTACCATATAATGAATAATATAACATATGAACCGAATAATATTAATAGGCAATGGTTTTGACTTGGCTCATGGACTTCCTACTAGATATGAAGATTTCATAAACTGGTATTGGGAGAAACGAGTTGATTCTTTTATAGGAAATCTTACGCCAATATCGGAGGATTGTCTTTGTTCTATCAGAATAACTTCAGATAATTATAATCGCTGTTGGAATGTCTTTGCGTTTAATCTTCCTAGATACTTTAATAAACCTTCTAGTAAAGAAGTTATTGATTGTATTGTCAATGATTCTAAGTCTTTTGAGTTTTCTATGTCTCCTTTCTTTAAAAACATCTATACTTCCGTTAAGGCTAAAGGATGGGTTGACATAGAAAAGGAATATTATGATTTACTGCGAAATGCGATTATAAGTCCAGACAACTGTAATTATACAATTTTTGAGATTAACGAACAGTTGAATTATATCCAAAAGCTTTTGACTCAGTATCTTTCCTCTATCACAATTGATAACATAATAAACAATGAGAAGATACAACATTATATTTATGGGGAAATATGTAAAGACGATATTAGCATTTCGAAATTACAGTTGTACTATGATTACATTGATTATCTAATACAACAAGACAATGTGTATCAACAGTTACTCGATAGATATGGTTATAAAGATCCCCATAAGTACTTTATGGTGGAGGATATTAAACGATTAAAAAAGCAATATGCAAGATCATCGGAAATAGAAGAAAGTTATCTGAAAGATATTATTCTTCCTGAACATATTATGCTATTGAATTTTAATTATACAGGAATGGCAGACAAATACGGGGATATAGAAGTTGCTTCAATAAATCATATTCATGGCAACCTGAATAATCCCATGAGTATTATATTTGGTTATGGTGATGAACTTGATGATGATTATAAAAATCTGCTTAAACAACCAGATAATGAGTATTTAAGGAATATCAAATCCATAAAATATTTGGAGAGTGGCAATTATCGTAAACTATTACAATTCATTGAATCTGCGCCATATCAGGTTTATATTATGGGACATTCTTGTGGTAACTCCGATAGAACACTGCTAAATACATTGTTTGAGCATAAAAATTGTGTTTCAATAAAGCCATATTATTATCAAAAAGATGATGGATCTGATAATTATATGGATATAGTTCAAAACATATCAAGAAATTTTACAGATATGAAAGTGATGCGTGACAGAGTTGTAAATAAAACATTATGTGAGCCGTTACCACAATATTGATTTATAGTAAAGAATATTAAATGCAATAGAGTTACTGATCTTTTCAATTTGAGGGAAAAGAAGATGGAGCTCAGGTGATGTACTAGAATGAGACTATCTGGTGTACGCAGAAAGCTACGTCACAATTATTTTACTGTGCCCTAGATAATATTGGACTTTACTTGAAAAATATCTATAAAAGTGGAGAACTCATGTAGGATGCAACTACCGAGTTTTTCTCAGTAGTTCAAAAGGAAGGTGTAAGACAAGTGAATCGTACTTGCTGTCCCCATACCTAGAGCTTAGACAATTTCTAACCATACCAACCGTAAGTAGTACAAACTTAATCCAAGTCGGATCGAATAGTAATAATCTCTATCAAATCAATAGTATATTCACCGGTACTTATATATATTCTGCTTTATATGTATATTTACTTCTAATTAATAATTATTTTTAATTCTGAAAATTAATATTATTGTTTTATGAGCATTTATGGACACAAATCTGTTAATCTCGCACAATTAAAAGAATGGGCAAAAAAATTAGATGTTGAGCAAGTATTAGAAAAATCAAAAAATGGTTTATATGGTCAATATGCTTCTGACGATATTTGTAGAGATCTTTTAGGTGGTTTTTTACGTAGTATTGAGGATTTGGTAGAAGGTGATGAATGGTATGATAAAACTATTCCTATTTTGAATCATGCACTTATTCCTGCCGTGTTTATGGTGGCAGATAATGCAATTAGAGTAGCAAACTATTATGAGATAATAATCCTTGCTTCGGACATAGAAACAAAAAAGAAGATGATAAAAGGATTCAGTTATCTTGATGTTGGATATTTGCATGTAATTCAAGATGGTAAAGCTATTGCCACAATCGGACAAAAAAGTGATTTGATATGGTTATGTTTATATGAATTATTTATTAAACATGACCAGTTTAGTATAGAACACACTTTGCCAAATCATGAAGAAATTATGTCTCTTCAGTTGGCAGATACTTGGGGGCTATCTGAATATGAAATCCGTGATCTAGTGAATGAGATCCTTTTCAGATGTTCTACAGAGCTAAATCTTAATTTTAAGATTTATCATATAGACCCTTTAATAACAAAAGAGGGTGTTTCTGGCTATTATGAACTTAAGAGTAATATGGAACATTACGAAAGTATTCCAATTATGTACTTCAATTGTGCTTTTGCTATAGAAGATGTTAGAATGCAGTATTTAAGCTATTATCATGTAATAGAATACTTTTTCATAAGAGCTCAAAACCATAAATTTATCGACACAATACAAGTTGGAGGATATTTAACTACTCCACTGAAACATAATGAATTGCATAAAGTATTAAAAAAATATGCTTACTCAATGAAGGAATTAGATTCGTTGAAGCTTGTCATAAATAAGGCTATAGATGCTCAAACACTGATTAATTGGATAGATCAAGTTCCCGAAAGAGCAACTCATTTAGCTAATAATACAAATCAGAGTATCATATTAAATGTAGCGATGAACAGTAATGAGCTTCTTTCTAAATTAACAAATAGAATATATTATTTTAGATGTTCGATTGCACATGCCAAAGGTGATACAGACGAATATATGGCTATGCCAGAAATTGGCAATAGTGAAATATCCAAAGAGATATCTTTGATAAGATGGGTTGCTGAGAATGTTATTAAACAATGTTCTAATTGGTAGTCTGTATATCATATATAACAGAGAATGTGATAGTAAGCAAAAAATTTGCAGACTTAATCTGTAATATCGTTCATTTTGTCTGAAATGGTATGACCAAGAATGTGAACTACTGGTAACAACATATTTGTTGGCTACACTAACAATATTTCCTAATATGCTTAAAAAGATGACTAAGTTTACGTTATCCCAATATATTGATGAGGAAGAAGTGCATAGATACTTCATCAAGATTTAGAGAACAGAAATAATCCGGTCATTATAGTCAGTCACACGGCTTCTGTCCAGAGAAAAGTGGTCAGACTGCCACAACATAACATCAGTTGTTCCCTAGATTTTTCGAACAAACTGGAGGCGAGGAATCTGGTATTAAGAATATAGTAGAAGATATTAATTATACATTTTCTATGTTTCCACTTTATAAATTTTATAGATTTATAAAATAAATTCCCCCATATCCAGCAAGACAGTCATACAAAAAGCGGTCACACGAGGCGACCGCTTTTTGTATGACTGTTTCATAACTTTATCGTTTTAATCCTGCTCTCGGTTTCTGCCCAATAGGAGGGTAGCAGCACGTGCACAGCGGCGAGCCCATTGCAGGTCGTCATCGTCCTTGTCCCGCCAGGGAAGATCGCTTTGCGAACCTCCGCCACCACCCCCGGTAGATACGGCGGGCGTATCAAGCATACCAACAAAGATAGCTACGGCTATGTCGGTCAGTTCACTGCTATTGGCAACCTCCCGGTAGTCGAACTCTTCGTTGAAATAGTCAAGTATCCGCTCCGGGATATATAAACGCTGTTCCGTTCCGCCATGAGGACACCGAGCCGGAACGATAATGGGTATAATCCATATCAGATGCCGGTCTTTGAACAGGTTCTGGCCGATGGCTTTGAGAAGTATTGACCTGAGCGGCAAGTCTCTCCCGGTAGTGGAGCTTTTGCCAAGTACGAGGAAGTTTTGAAATCATCAGGTTACGGGCCACTCCCAATTCGGAAGCCTTGTATTTGGCATTTCCTTTGAGGATCGCATATCCACGGAGAACATCTTTCTTGTCTTTCCGTTCATATACGGAATAGCCTCTCCAGGCAAGTGCCTTTTTGTATTCTTCCCATGACCACGATGGCATGGTTCTCAATACCTCCATGCACTCTCTGCTTACTTCCGGAATGTTGCGACTTCGGATTTCTTCCGCAGTCCTCCAGCCACGTCTCAAGCAACTCGCTCGGCTGCACGTTGTGCCCGAAGGTTATGGTCATTGTTAATGTTCCCGTTTGCATCAAAGCGGCAAATTGCAGCATAGAGATGGAGAACTTTCAATTTTCAAAGATAAGTATTCTGTCAGATAAAGCAAATATAAAAACAGGTCATATCCGATAGATTTATCAGATATAACCTGTTATAGATAAGAGTTATATTATTTCAACGAAATTTTATTCGCCGTCTCTCGTTTCTTGGAATTGACCAAATCAGCATAAATCTGTGTTGTCGAAACATTTTTGTGAGTAAGCATTTTCGATACTGTATAAATATCTGTGCCTAAAGAGATTTGTATGACAGCGTACGAATGACGGAAGCAGTGGAAGGTTATGTGTTTTTTGATTCCGGCTTCCGAAATCCATTGCTTGAGAGGCTGATTCGTCATAGCTCTGGTCAGTCCTTTAAATACACGACCAGAACCAGGTATACCACATAGTTCCAATGCCTCGTTACTGATGGGGAGAGTGGCTTCTGTCTCTGTTTTTTCCGTACAAATTCTGATGTAATAGCCATTGTCAGGACCGACTTCAATATTATCCCATGTAAGCTGTAAAATATCGCTGATACGAAGACCGGTCATACAGGAGAATAATGAAGCTTGTTTCAGTACAGGAATCTTGCATGGTGTAGCGGCCAATTTCTTAACTTCTGCTAAAGTGAGATACTGCTTTTTGACTTCTTTCCATTCAATCTTGTCTATGAAGTCATTCAGATTTTCACGTAGCATCTTCTCTTGATAAGCTATTTTCAGTAATGCACGGAAAGTTGAAAAATAGCCAGCTGCCGAATTCCTCGAAACACTGATATTAGGATGACGGATCTGTTTACAGTTCAGTAGATACTGCCTAAACTTCTGGCAAAGCTCCACCGTTACATCTCCGAAAGTGCAATAGCCGTTTACAAACTTTTCAAAATGCTGGTAAACGCAGTCCCATTTGTGATACTTCAGTTTTGCTTTTTCACGAAAATAGGCAAGGAAGTCAGCTTTCATTTTGTGCTTGTCAAGAAATCCAAATTCTTCATTGACGATTGCCTGTACTCTGATACAACGAATGGCTTCAGCCTTACTCAGCATCTCATTGTTGAAATCACGTTCAATCTCATTTTTAGGACGGGCATAGATATAAATGCCAAGATATTCCCTGCGACTCATTTTCATTGTGTACGGATTGCGAATAGCCGGATAATAGTCCAGGTAGAGAGAAATTCTGCCGTTACTGATAACTCTTTGTCTCAATGTTACGTTAGTACATGTAAGTGCCATAAGATTAATGTTTTTGGTTGATAAATTATTATTATCGGTACAAATTAAACTGGTGTTTTCTTGGTGAATACTCACACCGGAAAATAACTTATACCAGGATTATTCAATGATAGGATCTTCGAACAAATTATCGAGCTCAGCTTTGGATATAAGAGTATACTTTCCCTTCTTAATCTTGGGAATTTGATGATACTTGGTATAATGGTATAGCTGGTCTCTTGTTATTTTGAATTTTTCCATAGCCTCTTGAACTGTGTAGTATTTGGGTTCTTCAGCCTGACGTATTCCCTTAGCTATATCGAAGTGCTTTTTTGAATAATATACGGTAATACCAACTTTCTTTTTCGGAATGGCATTTTTATAAACAAAAGAGTATATAGCGTTAAGGCTCATTTGAAATTTGTCCTGAACTTCTTGCACACTGTACCATTCTGTAATGTCTGCATCTGGAGCCTTCGAGGAAAAATAAGCATCAACATGCTTTTTACTCCAGTAAGTCTTACCACGGTTGAATGTCTTTGGAATTTTATTCTTCTTAGACATAACAAAAATCCATGATTCACTTACATTGAATTTTTTCATTATTTCGGCTGTAGTATAAAATTCTTTGATAGGTAGAGTGTCCTTGGGCATTCTAAATTCATAAGGATGCCGTTTTAACATCTCATCTATATCAGAGCGTTTGACGAAAGATAATCTACTGCTAATTTTTGAAGCTTGAAGGTATCCTTTATAGACCATCTTATAGACTGCTTGTCTGGTAATACCTAAAAGAATTCCAACCTCTGAGAAAGATAGAAACTCTTTATCCTTAATTGTGATGATAGGTAGTTCCTCAATCCTATTTTGAGTATTCTCTTCAGTAGCCTTAATGTTTTTCTCTCTTTCTCTTTTTTTGTAAGCTAAATTTGCACACCTGTGAGAGCAGTACTTTGTACTTATTTTTTGTGCTTCGAATCGTGTTCCACACCATTCGCAAATCTTTTTAATTTTAGTGTTACTTGCTGGCATATTACTCAAATTTTAAATGTTTATTTCGCTTTATTTCTCCCGTTATGTGTCAACTATCGTAAATCTTAGTAAACCATAGTCAACTTTCTCCACAATCTGTCCAGCGTAAAATGCCAGAATTTTGCTTCGTGGTACAAAAACGGTACAAAAAGATGATGTACAAAGCTTATAAATGACTAATATTGACAGTAGAGCAACAAAAAAGGCGCCCCGTAAAGAGCGCCATATCAATCGATTGTAATCAATTTAACTCATTGGTAATCAGATAGTTACTTGCCGATGCAAAAGTGCTTAAAAATATTCCCCAGCACCTCATCCGTCTCAATCGTGCCGCCCACGATTTCTCCCAAGTGATAAAGACACTCACGGAGGTCTTGTGAAACCAGGTCACCGGAGAGCTGCATAGCCAGTCCATCTTGTACGCGGTGGATAGCTTCCAGCGCACGGCTTAGTGCTTCGTAGTGGCGGATGTTGCTCACCACTACATCGTTCTGCGACAGGTCGGGCAGGGCAACAAAGTGTACCAACTGCTTCTGAAGCTGAGAAAGTCCCTCTTTCTGCTTGGCCGAAAGGGAAAGTACACAAGCATCCTCCGGCAAGTCGGGGAGAGTAGCTTTCAGGCGGGCGAGTTGTTTATCTGCTGAAGAATCTGTCGGTGAAAGCAAGTCCGCTTTGTTGAGCACAATCACCAGGTGCTTACCTTCGCAGCGAGGAAGAATCTTGTCGGCCAACTGACGGTATTGCTCTTCGGCATAAGTGGCATCAATAACCCAAAGCACGATGTCGGCCTGATCCAGCTTCTGGAAACTCCGTTCAATGCCTAAGCTTTCGATGGTGTCGGTTGTTTCGCGGATACCGGCGGTATCGATGAAGCGGAAGGTGATACCTCCCAAGTTCATGGTGTCTTCAATGACGTCGCGGGTGGTACCGTGGATGTCGCTCACGATGGCACGTTCTTCGTTCAGGAGGGCATTCAGCAGGGTGGACTTACCGGCATTTGTTTCGCCGACGATAGCCACGGGCACTCCGTTTTTCAGGGCATTGCCCACGCTGAACGTATCTACCAAATGATGGATAACCTGCTCAATCTGACGGGCGATGTCTTCCAGTTCCGAACGGTCGGCAAACTCAAGTTCCTCGTGGTCGCTGAAGTCGAGTTCCAGTTCCATGAGGGAGGTGAGGTGGAGCAGTTTGTCGCGCAGGACAGCCAGTTCACGACTGAATCCGCCACGCATCTGGTTCATGGCCATGCGGTGGGTAGCGGCAGAAGTGGATGCAATGAGGTCGGCCACGGCTTCGGCCTGGCTCAGGTCCATCTTGCCATTCAGGAAGGCACGTTGGGTGTATTCACCCGGTCCGGCGGCACGGCATCCTTGACGGATGAGAAGTTGCATCACTTGCTGAAGGATGTAGCTCGATCCGTGGCAGGAGATTTCCGTGGAATCCTGGCCAGTGTAAGAGTGGGGGGCACGGAAAAGGCTGACCAGCACTTCGTCGATGATTTCTCCTTCGGGCGTGAGGATATGACCGAAGGTGAGGGTATAAGGTGCGCGTTCGGCTAATGGTTTGCCGGAAACGGGCTTAAAGATGCGGTCGGTAAGGGTGATGGCTTCCGGGCCCGACACGCGGATGGTGCCGATGGCTCCGCCCTGAGCGGTGGCAATGGCACAGATGGTATCTTCAGTTTGTAATATGTTCACGTGTATATGTCTTTTTAAAATCCTTGCAAAGATACGGTTTTCGGGTTACATCCGGAAGTGGAGCCTGCAGATTTATGCGGACTGGTAGAGGGTTTTCACCAGCAGGTCGACTACTTTTTCGAGATATTCACGGTCGGTTTCGTCGAATGTGGCCAGCTGGTCGCTGTCGATGTCGAGCACGCCCCGCACTTCTCCTGCGGCTATTATCGGCACGACGATTTCAGAACGGGAGAGGGAACTGCAGGCTATGTGCCCGGGGAACTGGTCTACGTCGGGCACGAGTTGGGTACGGGCTTCAGCCCAGGCGGTGCCGCATACGCCACGTCCTTTTTTGATGCGGTAGCAGGCCACGCTGCCCTGGAACGGGCCGAGGTGGAGTTCGCCTTCGTGTACGAGGTAGAAGCCTACCCAAAAGAATCCGAAGGCTTCTTTCAGGGCGGCACTGGTGTTGGCCAGTACGCTGATTTCGTTTTTCTCGCCTTCAATCAGAGGGGCGAACTGTTCGAGGAACTGAGCGTATCGCTGACGCTTGTCGGGGAGGGTGGATTTAAAACTTGCTTCCATATGAGTGAGTTTTCAGACATAAAAACAGGTCCTCCTCCGAAGAAGAGAACCTGTTGATTCATAATAAGTTTGTTAGATTCTTTCAAGTACGACTTTAATCAGGTCGTCAATTTTGTTCTTGTATCCGGTGTTGGCTTCCTTGGCTACTCGGTTCGCAATGACCATGCACACGGTGGTAGCTTTATGGCCTTGCAGACGTGCCAGTCCGGCCAGTGCAGAGCTTTCCATCTCGAAGTTGGTGATGCGGTGTCCCTGATACTCGAAGCTCTCGATTTTCTCGTTCTGGTGCGGGTCAGCCAGTGGAATACGGAGCTGGCGTCCTTGCGGACCGAAGAAACCGCCACAGGCTACTGTTACACCACGTACCATGTCTGTACCGGCGATACGGTCTACCAGTTCTTCGTTGGCATGAATCACGTAGGGAGCCGGTGCACAGAGATTGCCCGTCCAGCCTAAGTGATTGAGCAGGGCACGTTCCATGGGCAGGTCGCACACCGCGTTACGTCCTTCGTAGAAGTTCAGAAGCCCGTCGAATCCTACGGAGATAGCGGAACAGATGTAGGTGCCTACAGGCGTATAAGGTTGCAAACCGCCGCAGGTACCGATACGCACAATTTCCAACTGACGGAAGGTTTCGTTTTCTTCACGGGTTTGGAAATTGATGTTGGCCAGTGCGTCGAGTTCATTCATTACGATGTCTACGTTGTCGCATCCGATACCGGTAGAAGTTACCGTGATGCGTTTGCCCTGATAGGTACCGGTCACGGTACGGAACTCACGGCTTTCCACTTCGCATTCTTTGGTGTCGAAATGAGAAGCTACGAGAGCTACACGTCCGGGGTCGCCTACCAGGATGACTTTATCTGCCAGGTGTTCCGGTTTCACGTGGAGGTGGAACACCGAACCATCTTCATTGATGATCAGTTCTGAAGGAGGAAAATACTTTTTCATACGCATTTGTTTTTAGTTAGCAAGTTAAGTGTTTTGTTTCTGTCTTTTTATTTGCCGATAGGTTCATGTCCGGCCGGGTGTGAATCAGGGCGGGCAATGCTGCTCCGCATGTCGGTGTCGGCCTGAATATTCTTCATCCGGTAATAGTCCATGATACCGAGGTTACCGGTGCGGAAGGCTTCTGCCATGGCTTTAGGCACTTCTGCTTCGGCCTGAATCACGTTGGCACGAGCTTCTTCCGCTTTAGCTTTCATTTCCTGTTCCAGCGCAACAGCCATAGCGCGACGTTCCTCAGCCTTTGCCTGAGCGATGTTCTTGTCGGCGTTGGCTTGGTCTATCTGCAAGGAAGCTCCGATGTTACGGCCTATATCGATGTCGGCAATATCAATGGAAAGGATTTCGAAGGCAGTACCGGCATCCAGTCCCTTACGCAACACAAGTTTGGAGATGGAGTCGGGGTTTTCGAGTACCGATTTGTGGTTTTCGGAAGAACCGATGGAGGAGACGATGCCTTCGCCTACACGAGCCAGTACGGTGTCTTCACCGGCACCACCCACCAGTTGGCGGATGTTGGCGCGTACGGTTACACGAGCCTTGGCTATCAACTGGATACCGTCCTTGGCTACAGCGGTCACAGGAGGTGTGTCAATGACTTTCGGGTTGACCGACATCTGTACGGCTTCGAACACGTCGCGTCCGGCTAGGTCGATTCCGGTGGCCATCTGGAAAGACAGGTCGATGTTGGCTTTTGATGCCGATACCAGCGCATGTACCACCTTTTCCACGTGTCCGCCGGCCATATAGTGAGCTTCCAGCTCGTCGCGCGTAATGGTGCTCAGTCCGGCCTTGTGGGCTTCAATCATGGCAGGCACGATGACGTAAGGCGGCACGTTACGGATACGCATCAGGAACAGTTGGATGAGTGAAATCTTTACACCCGACACCTTGGCCGAAAGCCAGAGAAAGAAAGGCACGTAGTGAAAGAATATGACCAGAAAGATAATGACACCTCCGGCCAATATAAACGGAAGATAAGCGGGATTAATCATATAACTTAGATTTAAAAGTGAATACAAAAAGGGAGAGGGGATTAGGCCTGCTTCACGTAAACAGTAGTTTCGTTGATACGGACAATTTCTACCGGCGTTTTTTCGTCGATGAATCCGTCGGCCGATTGTACCTCGATAATGTGTCCGTTGAAGTCGGCATTACCTATCAGGGTCAGGCGGGTAACACTTATGCCTTTGTCGCCTGGTTTCAGGTCCATTCCTTCAAAAGGTGAGGGACGGTAGTCGAGCGTTTTCTTCAACGACAGACGATCTACAGTCTTTGAGCGCATGAACCACCACGTCACGCCGATGATGCCCAACAGGGAAACTCCTAAGGTAATGAATCCAGCCTCCGAACCGAGCGATGTAAAGGCGGAATAGATGGCATACAGAATACATACCGCCGACCCGATTCCCGCTATGCTGATGCCGGGAATCAGGAAGACCTCTATGGCAAAAAGTATTAATCCGCCTACGATGAGTGCAATGATAATCAGTGTTTCCATGGTTATGTGAATATTAAGGATTCTTGAGTTTGCGGATTTCCGTGTTCCGGATGTCGAGGGTCAGACGATCTATCTCCTCGCGCAATTCCTTTACCCGTTTTTCCTGGTCCAGTATGCCGGAAGTCAGCTGACCTTTTGTACTCTGATTGCCGGAAGCGTACTTGGCCCGTACTCTGTCAAGTGCATTAATCATCGTATCCAAATCCTTTTCCTTCTGCTGGAGCAACTGATATTTCTTTCGTGCATCAGCCGAACGGAAATCGCCAAGAGTGTGATAGATGGCGTTGTCGTCCACTACGAAACGGAAATCACCTTTCTTCTGGGTTTCATTGCCTCCGTACATTACCTGTGCTAGTTGCTGTTTGGCGATACGTACCTTATCGGCATCGTTCCAGGTGTGGCGGATACCGTTCAACATGGCTACGTTGGTCAGCAAAGCAGGGTCGGTCGTATCATAGTCGTACACCCGTTTGGAATTGTTGGGGGCAAATACGTACACACAGACTTTTCCTTCCGGCTGATAGCGGTCGGAAGCAAACCAGCCTAAGTCGTTGAAGTCGTCGATGGCATACATATAATCGTTGAAAGGAGAGTTGAACGGGAATCCCATGTTATCGGGCTTCAGGTAGCTTCCATCCTCTGCATCATAGCGGGTGATGAAAATATCGTATCCGCCTAAGCTGGCTTCACCTTTGGCTGCAAAATACAAGGTAATACCATCGGAGTTCATGAACGGATAGTTCAGGTCGGTGCCCAAGTCTTCCAGTCCTTTAACCTTTTCAGGAACGCTCCAGTCGCCACCTAATGTAGCACTGGTGTACAGCACTTTCTGGTTGGTTCCCAGCAAACGGTGAGAGAGGATTTTCTTATCCTTCATTCCATTGGTAAACTCCGTACAGTCGCTTTCTCCTGTCAGACCGATTTTTCCGGATTCTTCGTGGATTTTATAAGCTTCAAGGAAATTCGCTTTATCAACTACGAAACTGTCGATAACAGCCACATTCTCTACACCTCTTATCATGCGGGAGCCCATGCGGTAATGCTCCATCAAGCCTTCCACCTCAGAAACGTCACGTTTCTTTCTTTCCAGCCAGTAGATATGTTCATCCAGATTCTCAATGGCTTCGTCGAAACGGTAGAGGTCAGCATACGCTTTACTCAGGTAAAGATAACCGTTGATTACTTTACGTTCGGCACTCTTTTCCAGATAAGGAAGTGATTCCTGCAGTTCGCCTGTCTCGTAACAGCATGCGCCGTACCAGAAATTGTAATTGGCATTCGAAGGAGACTGTTTCACCAGACGCTTGAACACGGGTTTGGCCTTGTCGAATTCTTTATTATTGAACCATTTTTGTGCCTGGCTCAAGCTTTGGGCAGAAGTTCCTCCTGCGCAACAAAGAGCCAGCAGAGGAAGCAAATATCTTTTTTTCATCGTTTCTGTGTCTAAAAGTTTCTCAAATGTAGGAATATTCTTGGAATTATGCCATTTTCTGTTCCGCTATTTTTTATTCAGGCAGAACTTTTGTGTGTTTATTTTTGCGAATGTAGTAAATAATGTGCTATTGTCAAAGCGTACGCTCCGGCTGACTTGATAAAAATCTGTAACGAGGACCTGTGGTTCGGGCGTTTTTTCGTAAATTCGTCACCGTTTTAACAACATACGATATGGGAAAAATGACGGAAGAAGACCGCCTGATGCGCCGCATCAACCAGCGGTTTATGAAAGGAGTGATGAATTACAAGCTAATAGAGGAGGACGACCGTATTCTGGTGGGCCTTTCGGGAGGAAAGGATTCGCTGGCCTTGCTGGAGTTGCTAGCCCGACGTTCGCGCATCTACAAGCCGAAGTTTTCGGTGGTAGCGGCGCACGTGGTGATGAAGAACATTGCATACGAATCCGACCAGACTTACTTGCGCGAATATGCCGAAAGTTTGGGAGTACCCTACGTATGTTATGAAACGGAATTCGACCCGTCGACCGATACGCGAAAGTCGCCGTGCTTCCTCTGCTCATGGAATCGCCGCAAGGCCCTTTTCACCGTGGCCAAAGAGCAGGGATGCAACAAAATCGCCTTGGGACATCACATGGACGATATACTGGAAACCCTGCTGATGAACATGACCTTTCAGGGAGCATTCAGCACCATGCCGCCGCGCCTGGTGATGCGTAAGTTTGACATGACCATTATCCGCCCCATGTGTCTGGTACACGAAGCCGACCTAAAGGAGATGGCCGCTCTCCGTGGTTTCCGCAAGCAGGTGAAGAACTGCCCGTACGAGAAAGATTCTCACCGTTCGGATATGAAAGAGGTGCTGGCACGCCTGGAAGCCATGAATCCGGAGGCTCGCTATAGTTTGTGGGGAAGCATGAACAACATCCAGCACGATATGCTTCCGGTAGAGGAAGACGACTCACTCAAATAAATGTTAGTCATCAGAATGAAGAATCACCTGTTTCCCGGACATGGTGACTTTTCCTTCGGCAATCAGTTCTGATAAGGCACGGGCCAGTGACGGACGTGCCACTCCCAAAATAAAGGCTACTTCCTGCTGGTTGTGGATACCTCCGTGCATTTTCAGGTAGTTCAGCAGGCGTGATTTCAAGCTCTGCAAGGCAAACTCGTTCAATTTTCGACTCAGGAACAAACTCCGGTCGGATATCGTGGCAATGAAATTCCGCATTACAGCCGGCTGGGCATGCATGAACTCCTCAAAACGTATCCGGTCCATTACAAGTACCTCACAAAGTTCTGTGGCTTCCACATTCACCGGAAAACGATTCTCCGAGGCATAGATAAAAGCCGGTGCCAGGATGTCGGGTGCCTTAATCCAGTCTATGGTGAGCTGCTTGCCCTCAGCATTCTCCATTTGTGTCCTCACGTGCCCCTTTATCAGAATAAACAAGGAGCGGCACACGTCCCCCTGGCGGGCAATGAATTCTCCTTCCTTATACGTACGCAGGCTGTTCGGGGCATCACGGAGCAACTGATAAAGTGCCTCCGGGTCACAGCCTTCAAACAGGCTCATTCGGCTCAAAATTTCGGTATGCATCTTTATTTTAACTTTTCTTTGGGTTGCGTGTCACATAGGTGACAGAAATCCCATACAGGATTCCTCATCTTTGCGCAAACTTAATGAAAAATCAATAATAACCCAAGAAAGAATATGGAAGGAAATATGTTTTGTTACCAGTGTCAGGAAGCGGCTAAAGGCACTGGATGTGTGTTGAGAGGAGTATGTGGAAAGAAAGATACCACCGCACGTTACATGGATTTGTTGCTCTTCGTGGTGCGGGGTGTATCGGTAGCTGCCGATGCCTTGCGTACGAAGGGATATGAAGTGAAAGCCGGTACGAATAAGTTTGTCACCGACGCACTTTTTTCAACAATTACCAATGCCAATTTTGACGATGAAAGTATCCTGGCTCGTGTGAGAAAGGGACTGGAACTGCGTGATTGTTTGAAGGCACTTGCCGTGGAAGCAGGTATCGTACTACCGGAAGTAGATGAGCTGATATGGAACGGTAAGGAGGAAGAATACCTATCCAAGTCGGCTTCCGTAGGAGTGTTGAGAGAACCGAATGAGGACCTTCGCTCTTTAAAAGAGCTGCTGATGTACGGACTGAAGGGAATGGCAGCTTACCACGAACATGCCATGCGCCTAGGATTTGCCGACGAGGCTATTCATGCCTTTATGCAATCGGCTTTGGCGCGTATCACCACACAGACAATGGGAGCAGACGAACTCGTGGCTCTGGTACTCGAAGCCGGACAGTACGGAGTGCAGGTAATGGCCTTGCTGGACCGTGCTAATACTACCCGTTACGGTCATCCGGAACTGACCAAGGTAAACATCGGAGTAGGGAAGAATCCGGGTATCCTGATCAGCGGACACGACTTGCACGACCTGGAGGAACTTTTGCGCCAGACTGAAGGTACGGGAGTTGACGTGTATACGCATAGCGAAATGCTCCCGGGGCACTATTATCCGGCCTTCAAGAAATACAAGCATTTTGTAGGGAACTATGGAAATGCCTGGTGGAAGCAGCGTGAAGAGTTTACGGCATTCAATGGCCCGATTGTGTTCACCACCAACTGTATCGTGCCGCCGCTGGAAAATGCGACTTATAAGGAACGGATGTTTACGGCTAATTCGACGGGGTATCCCGGATGCAAGCATATTGCCACGGATGCCGACGGACACAAGGATTTTTCAGAGGTCATCGCACTGGCCAAACAATGCCAGCCGCCTGTAGAGCTGGAGCAGGGAGAGATTATCGGCGGATTTGCCCATAATCAGGTAATGCAATTGGCTGACAAAGTAGTAGAAGCCGTGAAGAGCGGTGCCATCCGCAAGTTTGTGGTCATGGCCGGATGTGACGGACGCATGAAGAGCCGCGACTATTATGCCGACTTTGCTCAGGCACTTCCGAAAGATACGGTCATCCTTACCGCCGGTTGTGCGAAGTACCGTTACAACAAGCTTCCGTTAGGCGATATTCAAGGAATTCCCCGTGTGCTTGATGCCGGACAATGTAATGACAGTTACTCACTGGCCGTCATTGCCCTGAAGCTGAAGGAAGTCTTCCAGTTGAACGACATCAACGAGCTCCCCATCGTATACAACATTGCCTGGTACGAACAGAAGGCGGTCATCGTCCTGCTGGCCCTGTTGAGCCTGGGCGTGAAACATATTCACCTGGGACCTACCTTACCGGCTTTCCTCTCACCAAACGTAGCCAAAGTACTGGTAGAACAGTTTGGCATCGGAGGCATTACTACCCCCGAAGCGGACATGAAACTGTTCGGTATCTGCTGACGGCTTAATACGATTTCTCGTTAGCCAAGTTCCAAGCGTTGAGGAAAGAAGCCTTGGTAATTTCCACCACCTTCTCCCAGTTCAACTTGTCGGCATGGTCAGAAGGCTGGTGGTAATCCGGATGTCCGTCAGTGTGATACCAGATGATGGGAATGTCGTGTACAGCAAACGAAGCATTGTCGCTTCCTCCCACCGGACGGTCCCACGGGCGGTAATCCGGTTGCAGTTTCAACCCGTAACGGGCAATGTCATCCTTGAGCCACTGGCCCAGTGCCGGATGTGCTTCCGTATAGAAATACACCACGTGTTCGGGCTGTTCCGGCCGATTGTTCCGGCCAATCATATCAAAATTCAGATACCCTTTGATATCCTTTACAAAATCGCAGTGCTGCATGAAATACTTAGAACCTAAAAGTCCTTTCTCTTCTCCATCCCAGAATGCGATGATGACGTTGCGCAGGGGCTTTTTGCCACTGGCCTGAAAAGCACGGGCAATCTGCATCACGGCCGATACACCCGACGCATTGTCGTCGGCTCCGTTGTAGATTTTGTCACCTGCCAGTGTTTCATCAATGCCCAGATGGTCGAAATGTGCGCCTACCACTACGTACTCATTGGTCCGTTCTCCTGGAATCATGCCCAACACATTGGCCATGCGGAGCGAGCGGTGCGTACCCTGCTTCAACTGGGCAATGGAATCGGGGTGTACCTGCCAGCGACCTTTCTGCTGCCGTTCCTTGGCACAGGCTTCGAAAGGCTGGTAATACGAATCATCATACAAAGGAGCGATGCCGGCTTCCTGAAGACAGGAAACCAGGTAGCGGGCTGCCACGCGCGAACCAATCATGCCAGCTTCACGTCCTTGCAGCGCGTCATCGGCCAAAAAGCCTACAATGGCCTCGGCAGAAGGGCGGTTGATACTCTTCAGACCTTTTTCTACGGCGGTCTGTGCCTGAAGGAAAGATGTACCGCATGAGCCTATCGCCCACACCAGTAGGAGAGAAGTGATTGTCTTTTTCATAATGAGAGCAAAAATAGACAGAACTTATGAATTTCACAAACTTATCCTAAAAATTGAGATTGATTCCAGCCATCACAGTGGCACGCGGCATGGGATACCCGGCATTGATTTCATATTTCTGTGCCAGCAGGTTTTCACCACGGGCCCAGATGTCCAGCCAGCGGTTCACACGGAAGGTGGCACGCAGGTTCCAAAGCACGAAATCTTCGGTCACCACGGGGTCCGTCTGCGTATAAAGTCCGGCAATGTATTGCAGACCCGTAGACACGTCCCACCGTCCTTGTGAGAAACTGGCTCCGGCGTAAAGTTTATGTTCCGGAGCGGCGACGACCGGATTCTTCATGTGAAGGTAGCTGTAATTTCCGTCTACCGACCAGTGGCGGTCGATACGGTAGGCAGCCTGTACTTCTACACCCGCATTCTCTATCTCTCCGGAATTCTGGTTCAGCATACCGCTTCCGTTAGGATTCGGCAACGTCTGGATAAGGTTCTTTCCGTCAATGAAGAACAGATTGACACCATACTGCAGTCTGCCGTTCATCAATCGCTGTGAGAAAGCCAACTCATAGTTCCACATAGATTCCGGTTGCAGGTCAGGGTTTTGTGGCGGGAACATGTACATTTCCCGAAGAATGGGGTAGCGGAAACCTTTTGAAGCCGATGCCTTCAGTTCCATAGCCTGTGGCAGATGGAAAGACAGACCTACTTGTGGCACCCATTCCGTTCCCACACGCGAATGATGGTCTACCCGAAGTCCGGCATTGAACGTCAGCCACGAACGGATGTCCTGACGCAAGTCCACGTATCCGGCCAGTTCATCTTCCTGTTTATCCACCAAGTCGGCAGATGTACCCGCATTTTCTCCACTCACATACTCATTCCACGCATGCCCTCCGTAGCGGAACCAGTCAAAGCCAAAGGTAATGCGGTTTTCCTCGAAGAATCGGGTACTTTGATAGAGCGAAACACCCATCATGTGGTCACGTGAGTTGAAGCGGGCATCTTGCGGACCCTCTCCGGCAGAAGGAATGTATCCGTCGTTAATCCAGTGGTTCCCCCAGTTGTAGAAAAAACTCCATGCGCCGGAAGTCTTTTCGTAGCGGTTCTCCATGGCCAAAGAAGTTACTCCGCGCGTAATGCGCTGGTCACCGTCGAGCAGTGGAGCCGTCACCGGACCGGGATAGGAGGCATTGAAATGTGTCACGTTTACATCTCCACGCAGGTTCCAGTGTTCAGCCACTTCATATCCCAGCTTGGCATATCCGCCGTACTGTTCAAATCCCATATCGGTCCGATGCCCGTCGGTATGATTGTAGGAGCCCGATACCACACTCGAGAACCGTCCCTTGCGGACACGGTTGGTCAGTTCCGTTTCCAGCGTGTTATACGAACCGCAACCTGCATGAAGGTGTGTATCAATCCCGTCTTCCTGCATCTTCCGTGTCACAATATTGATTACGCCTCCCATGGCATTCGAACCGTAAAGTACCGAGGCCGGTCCTCTTAGCACCTCTACGCGCTCGGCCAGAAACGACTGGTAAGCATCGGCTATCGGATGACCGAAAATCCCTGCATATTGTGGATGACCATCAATCATGACCATCAACCGGGCCGTACCTCCACTCAGTCCACGCAGAGAAATGCCGCCCGCCGCTCCGGTTGACACGCCGTAGCCCATGATGCCTCGCGAAGTAACGAAGAGACCGGGTACCTGCTCTGTAAGCACGGGCAGCAAAGACGGTTGCAAGGAACTTTCTATCTGGGCACGCCCCACTACCGACACGGTCTGTGAAAGATGTCGCACATCCGTTTCATGGCGTGCGCCGGTCACTACCACCTCGTCTATCTGGTGAACCTTGCTTGTCAATGAAAGTGTATCTCGTTGTGGTTTCTGGGCCATTCCTGCATGGCAGGCCAGGCCGAGCAGTAAAACAGGTATCGTTCGTTTTTTCATTCAAGTCGTCAATTAAATGTATGCACGTAAAAGGATGCAAAAGTAAAAAATCCTATTAAAAAACAAATTGCTCAGAGCCAATATATATGGGGCACAGAACGAAACGTATATTGAGGATTGAGCGGAAAGAATATCAAACC
>OLIX01001207.1_pt1 | contig 23350 bp, 21 predicted proteins | sample 1601331 | NCBI WGS metagenome assembly OLIX01 (sample SAMEA2452120, study PRJEB22498) | human gut metagenome | biome: human feces; feature: human gut; material: feces | place: Australia | collected 2012 | reverse complement strand
ATCGTCGCAGTACGCCAGAGACAGATTGACCCCTTCATAAAGCCCCATATCCATCGCGCGGCGCACAAGGGCTTTGATTGCTTCTTTATTGTAGTTGATCGGATATTTCACATACTGGATTTTTCCTCCGTTGCTGAGTTCCCAGAAACGATACTCCAGATCCTGCTTTTCAATCGGTGTGATGTCTTCTGTCACATGACAGTGGAATCCATTGCTGACATATTCACGGTCAGATACGTTTTCTACGATTCCGTATTTCTTGCGGAACTGCTTTACTTGAAGCCCGCAGAGATTTTCTGCCGGTGTCGCATAGATTGCATACAGATGTCCATCTTCTTCTTTAAATTCGTTGACACGCTTGTTGATGTACTCTAATACTTCCAGTGCAAATGCGCCGTCTTCCACAAGTGATTTTTTATTATGAAGCTGCTGAAGCTCATTGAATGCTGTAATTCCAAAGGAAGCAGTCGCTGATTTTAAGAGAGGCTTGATCTTGTCGTGCAGACCAAGATTTCCACCGTAAAATCCACCTTCACAGTATGCAAGCGGATTTGTCGATGCTTTCATCTCTCCAAGATACTCATATGTACGAATATGGAGCTTCCGGATCAGATTTAAGTAGTAATCAAGTACTTCATAGAAATCTTTGTTCTCTTGTTTTGCCTTTGCATAGATCATTGGCAAGTGAAGACTTACTGCACCAATGTTAAATCTTCCGACAAATACCGGCGTATCTGTCTCATCTTTTGGATACATACCACCCTTTTCGTACCATGGGGATAAAAATGCACGGCATCCCATCGGGCTGATGATTTTACCATACTGCTTATACATACTTGCGATGTAGCCTTTTCCAGTCAGACTCAGCCAGTCCGGATACATTGTCTTTCTTGAACATTCGATTCCTGCTTCAAATACATCTTCCAGTTCTTTTCCCGGTCCATGCAGGTTCTCATCATAGAGGAATACGATTTTCGGGAACAATACCGGCTTTTTATGACCTTCTTTTCCCTGTCCGTTCATTCTGACTTTCAGCATCGTGATCGTGACAAGCTTTGCAAAACGGCTTCTTCCGGTTCCTGCTGTCACTGTGATAAACGGATAATCTCCTCTGCTGGAAGATACGGAGTTAAATTTGTATTCCCACCCCTGGAAGCCCTGCTCCATCTCTTTTTCCAGATCTTTCCATGCGACCTCTTCTGCCTTCTCCCGCTCGATTCCAAGTCCCAGATATTTCTCCACATGGTTATGGAATGATTTCTCTGCAAACGGCTCTAAGATATCATCTACACTTGGCACAGTAAATCCACCGTACTGCTGGCTTGCTGCACTTAGAACAATATCTCCGATCACATCGAATGCTGTATCCAGTGTCTTCGGCTCATTGTACCAGAGATTTCCCATCTCAAATCCCCCGCTCAGCACGTTCTTTACATCGAACAGACAGCAGTTCATTGTATCGCGTCTCGCGGACATGTCGTGGATATAGATGTATCCATCTCTGCATGCCTGAATCTCTTCTGTTGTCAGGAAAAACTTCTTGTAAAGTTCCTTATTCAGTTCATTGAAAATCAGACTGCGCTTTGTAGATACGAGCGCACTGTCTGTATTACTGTTCTCCTTATCACCGATGTACATAATTGACTGACTCTTTTTGTACACCTCGTCAAGCATCTGCACAAAGTCCTGCTTATAGTTGCGGTAATCACGATAGCTCTTTGCCACAAGCGGATTCACTTTCTCCAATGCACCTTCTACGATGTTGTGCATCTCGGCAATCCGGACTTCTTCCACTCCCATATCTCTTACTTTCTCTTCCACAAATTTACAGATAAATTCAAGCTCTGCATCTGTAAATTGGATCAATGCACGATAAGCTGATTTATTGACTGCGACTACTACTTTCTGTACATTAAACTCTTCTGAAGTCCCGTCTTTCTTGATTACTTTCACCATACTACACTTGCTTCCTTTCCCCATTATTTCATCTATATTTAGTGTTTTATTATCTCTTGGCAAACTAGATAATGTGTCTGCACGAACAATATTACCACTTCCTGCAAGCACCGTCAACAAGAACTGCGCGAAAATATTATACAAAAATCTTCGTTTCCGTTCTTCTAAATTTTGTGAAAAATAAGGATGGACATTGCTGTTCCATCCTTATGTTCTCTCTTCTATTTTAGTTGCCGCACTCAATGCTGATTTCATTAAACAACTTTAAAATTTCTTCCACACTTGTCTGCTGCTTTTCTTTGCCTGACCGATCCATTATGATCTCTCCCTGATGCATCATCAAGAGCCGATTCCCATACTCTACAGCATAGCGAAGATTGTGTGTCACCATGATCGCTGTCAATTGTTTCTTTTTCACAATTTCATCTGTCAGCTCCATGATCCGCTCTGCCGTCTTTGGATCCAGCGCCGCTGTATGTTCATCGAGAATCAGAAGATCCACCGGTGTCATCGTAGCCATCAAAAGAGCCATTGCCTGTCTTTGTCCGCCGGACAATGATCCCACTTTTGTCTCCAACTTTTCTTCCAGACCAAGTCTTAAGGAAGATAATAGTTCCCGATAATAGGAAATCTGTTTTTTGTTGATTCCTCTTGCAAATCCATAACGTTTTCCTTTGTGATCCGCTATCGCCATGTTTTCAAGAATCGTCATCCCCGGGCAAGTACCAAATGCAGGATTCTGATACACTCTTCCAATCTTCTGATTTCTCCTATACTCCTTTTCCTTTGTGATGTCTTTCCCGTTCATGAAGATTTGCCCTGCTTCCGGCAGGATACTGCCACAGATCAGATTTAGAAGAGAGGTTTTCCCTGACCCATTACTTCCAATCACAGAAACAAAATCCCCCCGATCTATTTTCATTCCAAAATCTTCAAATAAACACATTTCATGAACCGTCCCAGGATTATAGTATTTATAAATATGATTTAATTCAAGCATTTCCTTTCACCTTCCTTTTTCTCTCCGTACTGATCAACAAAATCACAAGAAACAGCACTGCTGTGATCAATTTCATGTCTCTTGGTTCAAAGTTTTTAATTGCAATACCGACACACAACTTGTAAATCACCGCTCCGAAAAAGACAGTGGTAGTTGTTTTCAGAAAGGAAAGCTTACGAACCACGCTTGATGTCACACGCAGAATCGTTACTTTACGGAAAAGGCTGGTTCCGATGATCACACTGGCAAGCCCGATGACCATCGCCCCAGTTCCCATAGAAATTTCAAAAACCCTCTCCTCCTGACAGAATACACATCCCGCAAGTGCCACAAGACCATTGGCAATCGCAAGTCCGATGATTTTCACATTTCCTGCATCTTTTGCAAGAGAAGTGACTAACTTGTTGTTGTCACCTGCCGCCCGCAGAAGAAATCCTGACTTTGTTCCCAAATAAAGATCCAACAATAATTTTGCCCCAACCGCAATAACAAAGATCAGTGCCAGTGTGGCATAGTTTCTAAATGTTCCCGGAAACATCCTATCGATCAGATCATTTTTAAAAATGGTTTTCTGAGAAAACAGTGGGACATTTGCAGTCCCGGCAATCCGTAAGTTTACCGTCCACAGAGCTGTCATCATAATGATCCCGGCCAGAAGATCTCTGACCTTTCCTTTCACATGAATCAATCCAGTGAGCATTCCTGCCAGCGCTCCTGCCAGAAATGCCAGAAGCAGTGCCAGAAATGGGGACATTCCCTTTGTGATCAGCGCAGCTCCTACCGCTCCGCCGAGCGGAAAACTTCCATCTACAGTTAAGTCTGGAAAATCCAGTATTTTATAAGTAATATAGACACCAAGAGCAAGTATTCCATAGATGAAACCCTGCTCCATTGTTGTTATGATCAAGCTCATTTTCCTGCCTTCCTTTCCTCATATCCTTTATTCGCATATCTCAGCGTTTTCCAAAAGTTCCTCTCCAAAAGAGATCCCCAGTTGTTCTGCCACTGCAGTATTCAAATAAAGATTTCCTCCTGAAATCTCTTCATATTCCAATTCCGATGCCTTTGCCTCTCCTGTCAGTATCTTTGCTGCCATTTTCCCAGTCTGCTTTCCAAGTTCCACATAGTCAAGTCCTTCTGCCGCCAGACATCCAAGCTTGACCTGCTCAATTTCGCTTCCAAATACTGGAATCTCTGCTTCTTTTGCTCGTTCAAGAATCGTCGGAAGGGAATTTACTACCGTGTTATCTGTCAGATTAGTCAGACAATCTACCTTTCCTACTAATGCTTCTGCTGCCATCGCAATTTCCGATGTATTGCTGACACCTGCTGTCACAATCTCAAATCCATAATCCCGAATTGCGGACAAAGAGTTTACTTCGCTTGTCGTATAGAGAATCCCGATTTTTTTCGCTTCTGGAAGAATCTGACGAATCATTTCAAGCTGATCCTTGATCGGAAGTCTGTCACTTGTCCCGGTCACTTCCCCTGCCGGCTTTTTATCTTTTCCTGCCAACTCTACCGTTTCTGGATCTGTCACCGCCGTATAGATGACTGGAATCTCTGTATCCATCGCCGCATTAAATGCAGTCTGTGCACTTGGGGTTGCGATTGCACAGATCAGATCCATCTGATCTGCCACAAACCGATCCGCAATCTGACTTGCAGTGCCCATATCCGCCGCTGCATTTTTCACTTCGATTTTTAGATTTTTCCCTTCTTCCAACCCTTCTTCTTTTAATCCTTCCAAAAACCCTTCCCTGCAGTTATCAAGAGAGGCATGCTCCGCAAACTGTGAAATACCGATACGATAGATTTGCTCTCCTTGCTCGTTCTTTGCTTCCTGCTTGCTTCCACAGCCTGTGATCGCTGCAATCGCTAGCACAGCTGCCAGACTTCCTGTTAATTTTCCTACCTTTTTACTCATTCTTCTCATCATCTTTCTCTGCTCCTTTTCCTTTTTTAATTATGCTGATATCCACTTGCCAGGCAGATAACTATGATGTTAGCAAAGATTAGACAATTCGGATTGTGAGCACTTCGAGGCTTCGCCTCTCAGTCGCGGGCAGCCCGCGAATATTTTTCCAGGAACGCTCTCTTTTGCGCGAGCACAACGAGCGCCTTCCTGGAAAAATGCTCACGATCCTTGCCAACACGAAAAAACCGCCTCAAGCTCTTGCTTGAGACGGTAATAATAGGTATTATTATCGCGGTACCACTCAAATTGACACGTACTGTCCTCTTTCTCATGTACTAACATACACTCCTGATTGATAACGGGTTCGGTTCCCGACGTACCATACTCTCCTACTGATTTCAGGCCGCCCTCGAAAGTCCATTCAATCATCAACTTCATATGGCAATCGCACCTCCTGCCACTCTCTGGGATGTCGTTTGATAACCTACTCCTCTTTCTCAACGGTTTAAAAAGTTATTTTTTATTAATTTATTACAGAAATATAAATTTGTCAATACTTTTTACATCTTTTCAAAACATTTTTATTTTTCTGTCTAAAGCAATTTCAAAAGGAACTTCTCTACCTTCCGTCCTTATAATTAAAATCTGACAAAGAGATATCCTTCTGCTTCTTCACGGTTTCTACGGATCGTTCCAGGTTCTCCTGCATCTGACTCGCGTAGTTTTTCAATTCTTTTTTGTAAATCTCTTTTCCAGAAAAAATAGAAGAGGCAATGTCACCAAAATCCGGAACAACCGGCTGGATCATACTGTAAACCAGTTCGATATTGCCGTTTTCTGCCACCGGATTCGGAACAGCAATGCTCTGTTCCATCGCATATTGATAATAACGTCTCATATGTTCATTCTCAATATCTTTTTCTCCGAGATCCCCTCGCACAGACACAAATCCTCCCTGCGCCATCAGTTTTTTCTGATATTCATAAGAATAGAGATATTTTAAATATTCTGCCGCAACATCCGGGTGTTTACTGTTCGCTGAAATTCCCATCCATCCCTTTGTAAACGGACGCAGTAGTTTCCCATCCGGAAGTTTTTCATTCACCGGAACTTTCATCACTCCGAAATCCAAATCCGGATTATCCTTCTCCCAAACTGGAATGCACCATGCTCCCTGCACAAGAAATGCTGCCTTGCCTTCTCCAAACAACTTTCTTGCCTCCGGCGCTGTCAACGATGCTGTATCCGGATGAAAACATCCTTTTTCATACAACTCTTGATAGAGGTCAAACGCTTGAACCACTTCAGGATCTGCAAATGTTGTCTGCTCTTCCTGTAAAAATACTTGTCCTGCCGGTCCTAATTTTGCTCCTCCTACTTCTGAAAATGCACGAAGCTCAATATCCATACGGTTTTTCTGTGCACCGCTTGCAACCATGCCGTAATACTTGCCATCTCCATTTTCCGTAACCTGCTCGCAGACTTGTCGAAACTCCTCCCAGGTTACTTTCTCCGGATCAATCTCTGCCCCCACTTCTTCCAAGAGAGCCCGGTTATAAAATAAAAGTGCACTCGGAATGTCTACCGCTTCTGGAAGAAGATAGACATCTTCCCCTTTCATTGTAACATTTTCACATAGAAATTCCGGCTGAATCTGCGCAAAGAAATCTTCTTCCAAATATAGATTCATCGGAAGAAACCATCCCTCACTGACTGCCGTGGAAAACGTAACCGTAGACGGTAATGGAAATAAGTCCGGAGCATCTCCTGCCCGAATTCCGGACAGCATCGTTTCATTAAACTGCGCCTGTGTCAGCGTCGTATAATTTACAGTGACATTTGGATGATCCTTCATAAACTGCTCATTCAATTTTTCTCTGGCATCTTTCGTACTGTCACTCCAGTCGACGATATTTAATACGACTTTTTCATCTTCCGGTGTCTTAATTTTTTCAAACTCTGCTTTCTGACTGCTGCTCCCCGCTTCCGGGCTTACGACTTTTACTCCTCCACAGCCAGTCATACCTATCAATGCTCCTGCCAACAGCACTGCAATTCTTCTTCTCATATGGCATCCCTTTCTTTCCGCTATTCTTTGACTGCCCCTGAAATTCCCTGGATAAAATATTTTTGGAATGTTACAAACAACAATAGCATCGGAAGAATGGTAATACAAGCTCCCGCTGCAATACTTCCCCACTCCACAATATTTTCTCCCTGGAAAGAATACAGACCGACAGAAAGTGTACGGATTTTCGGCTGATTCACAGACAAAATAAGTGGATACAGGAAAGAGTTCCATGTCCAGATTGATTGCGTGATCACTACGGTTCCGATCACCGGTCCCGCAAGCGGAAACATGATTCGGAAAAACACATCAAATTCACTTGCCCCTTCCAGCACTGCAGATTCTTCCAGTGCTTTTGGGATCGACTGAAAGAATTTTGAAAACAACAAAATAAAAATCACATGTCCACCACCGACTTCTGCCAAAATCAGCCCAATCAAAGAACTCTCGCAATGGAGCATCCGCAAAATCTGATACACCGGGATTGTAAAAAAGATTGTCGGGATTCCCATAGAAATCATCATCACCGTATAAATAATCTTTTTTGCCCGGAACTCAAAACAGCCCATAATATATCCCGCAAGCGCTGTAACTGCAAGAATCACAACAACCGAAACAACCGTCACAATCACAGTGTTCAAAAAATATCGGGAAAATTCCGCCTGCTCCCATGCATTTTGAAAATTTTGAAAGGTAGCACGATTGTCTGCAAACAACTCCAAAAAGGAATTCGTATTTTTACTGCTGAATGCGATCAACAACATCAGCACGAATGGTGCAAGCCAGATTGCTGTGCTTACAAATAATAAAATTTTCTTTAACATGCCTCTTTTCCTTCTTTCCACTTCTTTTGAAAGAATCGTATCAATCCACTGCACAAAATCAAAAATACAAGACACATCACGACTGCCGCACTTGCATAACTAAGTCTCGGCGCTCCAAACGAACTGGAAAATGCTGTCCTGTAAATATAAGTCGATATCATATCTGTCGAAAAATAAGGGCCTCCACTCGTCAATGTCTGTATGATATCAAACATTTTCAAGGCATTTAAAAATGCCACGGAAGTAACCGTAAAGATGACCGGCTTCATTGTCGGGATCAAAATGTAGCGGACAAACGCCGGTTCACTGGCTCCATCTACCTTAGATGCTTCAATTACTGCCGGAGATACCATCTGAAATCCTGCCATCCAGTAAATAAATAATGTCCCTGTCTCTTTCCATACAGATACAAGGATAATCATTAAAAATGCCCACTTAGGTTCTGTCAGCCATTCAATCTTCTCAAGACCAACACCGCTGATGACCGTATTGACAAATCCATCATAGCTGAAAATACTTTTCATCAGAATACCAATCGTAGCAGAAGTTGCTACGATTGGCATGATAAATACTAGGCGGACCATTTTTTTCTTTTTAAATGTATTATACTCTACAAGATAAGCAAGGAAGAACGATACTGTTACCTGAAAAAAAGTTCCTGCCACTGCATACAATACACTGTTTTTCACTGCGTTCCAAAACAAACCATCTCCCAGGACTTCTACATAATTGTCCAGCCCTACAAAATTTGCCGTTTTTGTAATTCCATTCCAATTCAACATGGAATAAAACAGATTCAGGAGCAATGGATATAACTGAAATACTGCATACAGAAAAAGTAGTGGCAGCAAAAATGTTACAATGATTTTTTTATGGTCTCTTTTCATATTCGCTCACCTTATCACAAAAGGACTTTTGTCCTTTTACAACTTGAATCCTGCATAATTCTTGGCTACCTCGATGACACGGTACACATCCAGGTTTTGTTGGAATGCCATTTCATTTCTGCGAATGAAGTCAAGTACATCTCTCCACATACGCTGTGCTTCTGTATGTTTTCCTGCACTGATCAAACGGAGTGCCTCTGCCATCTTCGTCACATATTCTCTGTGGTATCCTAACTGTTTCCACTCCTGCTTTTGGAGACCATCTCTTTTGGCTGTATTTGCCTCGATCACCGGAAGCATCTCCTCTGCGAGATTTACACACACTTCATATCTTGCTGACAGAACTGGATTTAATCTCTCACCGATTGCGTTGAAATAATCGCAGGAAGAATATGCAGAAAGATTTTCCAGATAAGTGATCACTTCTTTCCAATTTTCTCCGTACATGCTGCTGAAGTATTCTTCCTTCAGCTCTTCGTAATCGCGTGTATTGTTCCAGAGCATCTGTCCCATAACATAGTTCGGGAAGTTATGCGGAAATCCTGCCCGAAGTTCCTGACAGCTGATATATCCGTTTAACTGCAAGTTTTTCAGGAAATGAATATCGCGGTAGATCACATGACTGATCTTCATGTAACCAAGGTCTCCATAATGTGCTCTTCCAAGCGGATAATCATATACAAAGCTGTCTCCGTCAAACATCTTCTTCCATGCAAAAAGATAAGAAAGATTCTCTTCCAGTGAATTCGGAAGCACAATCTGATTTCTTACATATGCCTTCGGTTCCGGAACATCTGTTTCGTAATTGACATCTTCATAACTCATTTCAAATGTACGCGTGATCGGCGCAAACATCATTGTAAATCGCTCTGGATTTTTGAGTTTTTCTTTCTCTGGCGCAAACAACAGTTCATGGTACAACAAGAAACAAATCTTTGTATCCAGACCTTCTTTCGTCAGCGCTTCATCCAGCTGATTTAAAATGCGGACATACTGATCTGATGGAAGATCCTTTTGACAGTGCTCACATTCACAGATATTATTTCTCGCATCGGAAAGCCATACATGCAGATAATCTACATCTCTTCTTTCTTTTGCATAATTGACGATCAGTTCTACCATCTTGTTTCCGACTTCCGGATTTGCAAAGTCAAGACTTGTCAAGATCGGCGCTGTATCAAACAGCTCTCTTTTTCCATTTAATTCTGCCACAAGATGTTTTTTCTCTTCCGGAAGGGTAAGACCTGATTCCCATCCATACTTTGAAGAATATCCGAGCACTTCCCCAGTCCATCCATGACCTACACGATGATGCACAATTCCTCTGACCTTCATCTCCTGATCGATCCGATCGCTCATCTCCTGAGCAATTTCTGTATTGAACGGTTCTTTTTCTGCATATGGATTAAATTCATGTTCATACCATCTCTTAAAGAATGAGTATGGATTTTCAAACTGGATAAAGAACGTATTCATTCCAATCTTCGGAAGCCAGTCGATAAAATCTCTCAGATTCTCATAAGAATCTGCTCCTTCAATGCAGACTCCTCTGTGTCGGAAACTTGCTGTCTCCTCAATAGAGATTTCCTTTTCTGCCCAGTCGTTTTCGGAAAGAACTTGGAAGAATTCATTCTTTCTGCCCGGACGAAGATATCTCACGCCAAATTCATGGAAAAGACGATACACGGCAATCAGTACTCCCACTTGAGAATCTGCCTGAATCTTCCCCTTTCCTCCGTGGAGTTCGATACAGATATGATCCATATCTGTATCTTCTTTTTCCACGATCACTTTCAGATCTGCATCTTGCTCGGATGCTTTTTCTGCCTGCATTTGTAATACTGCCTCAAAATAATGCTGCATCTCTGCATGCAGAAATTCCTGCTCTTCTGTCTGATACCAAATTTTTATACTCATTAGTTTGCACCTTCTTTTTCTTTCAATAAGTTTCTCTTATCTGCCGCTTTGAAGAACGGGTAATAGATAACAAAGGACACAATCACAAGCACGATCTGTAATACCGCACCTCTCCAGCTTCCTGTCGCTAAAAATCCTCCGATGATCGGTGGTGTTGTCCAAGGAAGTGTTACACCTGTTGTATAAGGAACAAGGTTTGTCAGCATCGCTACATATGTAATTACTGCATTGACAACTGGTGTCAGTACAAACGGAATCAACATGATTGGGTTTAATACTGTTGGGAAGGTAAATAAAATTGCTGTGTTAATATTAAATAACGCTGGAATACCAGATACTTTTCCAAGTGTTTTGTATTCTTTGCTCTTGCTGAAAAACATCAGGCAAAGTGCCAGACCGATTGTCGCACCGCCCCCTCCAATATACACAAACAGGTCCATAAACGGCGCTGTTACGATATTTGGAAGAACTTCTCCTGCTGCCTGAGCGATACGGTTTGCATCTGCATACTGGATCCAAAGAGGATTCATAACTGCTCCGACTACCTGTCCACCATTGACACCACAGAACCAGAACAGAGAATTTAATAATACTGCAACGAATGTTCCCGGCAATGTACTTGCAATCAATCCTAATGGTTTTCCTACTACAATAGAAAGAATTGCATTTAAACTTCCAAGTCCTGTCGCTTCAATTACTTTTAATACAACTGCAAAAAATGTTAAAATTACGATTCCCGGAATCAATGCAGAAAATGATTTACTTACTACATCCGGAACACCTGCCGGCATTTTAATCGCAATATTCTTTTGGATAAACCAGCGATAAATTTCCGCTGAGATCATAGCTACAACAATTGCTGCAAAAATTCCTTTTCCACCTAACATTCCATAAGGAATTCCAACTGCTCCGTCTTCTGCTGCCAGTGGCGGTGTCATCAGAAGAAATGCTCCCAACGAAATTACACCTGCTGACGGACCGTCAGTTCCATACGATTCTGACAGACGATACGCGATTCCAAATGCTGTTACAAGCGCCATCAAGCCGAATGAGTTATTTGCCATTGTGTTTAAAAGAACATCCAGATTCCAATGAGAATGCAGCCATGCGATCCATGCCTGTATTGGGAAATCTTTTATCAAAACAAAGAATGATCCCAATAATACCAATGGCATTGCCATCATAATTCCCTCTCTCAGAGCTTTTAAATGTCTCTGTTTTCCAATCCGCTCTCCGAGCGGAGCGAGTTTTCCCTCTAAAAATGCTAAAATACGATTCATAGTAACCTCCGTTTTTATTTATTTTTTATAAATATATATTATACCATTCGACAGCATTTGTAAAGTTTTATTTTATTTTTTATAAATAAAATTCTTTTTTTGTCTAATTTACCACGAAATTAGCATTTTTATCCGCTCTTTTTTTAGATTACAGTGATTTCTTATGGCAAAAACTTCCTTTGCGTGATAAAATAGAAACAAATCACATCGATATGACAGTCATTTTATCTTACTTATTTATTTTCGATAAAGAAAGGATTGTATTTTATTTATGTATAAAAAGAAATCAGATGTTTACAGTCAGCATGTCTCTTCTGTTTTGGAATTTATTTACCGAAAACAGAAAACCTCACGAATCGAAATCGCTAACGCAACCGGTCTGACTCCCGCGTTGATGACAGAGATTACCGGAGACCTTAAAAGCCAGAATTTAATCATCGAAATCGGTGACGAGATCAGTAACGCACCCGGCTCCGGCAGAAAGCGGAAGCTTCTTACTTTAAATGCTTCTGCAGGATATCTGATCGGGATTGAACTAAATATGAGAGGAATTTTTTTCGTGATAACAGATCTCTCTGGAAAGGTGATTACAGAAGCTCACGAAACTTTTTCGTCCTACGATGTCAATAATATCAATTCAGAAATTGTTCTACAGTTGAATCTGTTGCTCAAAAAAGTGGATCCTTCGAAAATATTCGGAGCGGGGATTGCCATTCCAGGACATTTCGATTATGACTCACAGACGATCATCTCCAACAATCCTCTTTGGAAAGCGTTTAATTTAAAAGAAATTTCAGTATATTTTCCATTCCCATTCATCGTCAACAACAATGTAGAATGTATGTCTCTCGGAGAATATCTGTTTCAAGCTAAAAATTCTCCGGACAAGTTTTTGTTCTATCATATCGGTCATGGTCTGTTTTGCTCTTTTTTCAATGCAGAGCAGTTGGGGATCAAAAACAACTATTATATTGGTGAAGTCGGTCACACGGTTGTAGATATCAATGGTCCTCTCTGTGAATGCGGCAAACGCGGATGCCTTCAGACTTATATTTCCGAATCATGGCTGATCAAAAATGCGAGATTTCTGTTTCACCAGTCTTCTTCCAGCATTTTCAGAAGCCTTGTAGATAACGCGGAGGCAATCGACATCGATACAGTGATCAAAGCCTATGAACTCGGCGATCCTTATTTTAACACGCAGATTGACCTCGGTATCCGCCTTTTAAGTGTATCCGTCGCAAACACTCTGATCATTCAAGACATCGATAAAATATACTTAAACAGCAGGCTGTTCCGGCACGATTCCTTCCAAAATCAGCTGACCGCTCTGATTCAGGAACAATTAAATTTTATCCCGACCAAACGGAATATAGAAATTGAAATCACTCAATTCGATGATTATCGCGGAGCAATCGGCGCCTGCGCGCTTGCTTCTTTTGCATTTTTAATCAAGAATAAACATTTTGATATTTAATAGAGAAAGAGGGGTTCACTATGAGAACAAAAGAAGAAAACATATGTCTCATCCAGGCACTTAGCAATGCAAACGGCGTATCCGGCTTTGAGGATGAAGTTGCAGAACTTGGTCAAAAAGAGACCGAGGCATACTGCAATGTAACGATCGACTCCTTAAGAAATACTTACATGAGCCTGAAAAATAACCGTAAGCAATCTTGTAAGGTCTGGATCGATGCACACAGCGATGAAGTCGGGTATATCGTGCAGGCGATCAAACCCAATGGTACTATGAATTTCCTCACAATCGGAGGAAGTGATATTTCCAGTCTCCCATCAAATAAAGTACGCGTGCAGACTGCCAAAGGAGAGTATATTCCCGGGATCATTACAAGCAAACCTCCTCATTTTGTCAGCGCTGCAGAAAAAAATCAAGGGCGGATACTTTCAGATCTCGCTATCGATGTCGGTGCTGTAAGCGCGCAGGATTTGAAAGAAAACTTTCAGATCCGTATGGCTGCTCCGGTTGTCCCGGACGTGACATGCACCTATGATGAAACGCACGATTTATTTATAGGAAAAGCGTTTGACTGCCGGATTGGATGCGCCGCTCTGATTGAAACACTGAACCAGTTAAGTACGGAAATGCTGGATGTAGATGTAGAGGCAACTCTGACCGTGCAAGAGGAGGTGGGAGAAAGAGGCTCTATGGCTGCTGTCGATAACATCGATGCCGACGTGTGCATTGTATTTGAGGGATGTCCGGCAGATGATACCTTTTCTCCTGACTATCTGATCCAGGCAGCACTCCGAAAAGGTCCAATGCTTCGCCACTTTGATTGTTCGATGATCACAAATCCTCGTTTCCAGCGATTTGCTCTGGATCTTGGGGAAGAACTCGGTATTCCAGTGCAGGAATCTGTCCGCAGTGGCGGAGGTACAAATGGAAAATACATCCATGCTTCCCGCCACGGTGTCCCAACCATCGTGATTGGCATTCCTGTCCGTTATATCCACAGTCATCATGGAATCTGCACACTCGAAGATTACGAAAATGCGGTAAAACTCGCCGTGGAAATTGTCAAACGGCTCAACGAAGAAACAATCAAAAGTTTTTAATCCAAAACAAAAAGAGAACTTAGAAGGAGTCCCCTCAGACTCTCCCTTCCAGTTCTCTTTTTCATAATATTATTTGACATGCATTGCATAGACCCTTTACGCAACTACTCTTGCAAAATTTCCAGCATTTTCTCCGGATCTTCTGCTGCTTTCACCTTATCATTTGCCCGAATGATTACGCCTTCTTCATCAATAAGATACGTTGTTCTGACCACTCCCATGGAAACTTTTCCATAATTCTTTTTTTCTTTCCACACATCATAAGCTTTTATAACTTCTAATTCGGTATCTGACAAAATCGTAAATGTTAACCCTTGTTTTTCTTCAAATCGCTTATGCGATGCAATGCTGTCCTTGCTGATTCCAAGCACAACTGCGCCTTTTTCTTCAAACTGCGGATATCGTTCACTATAGCCACATGCTTGTTTTGTGCAGCCAGGTGTATTATCTCTTGGGTAAAAATACAAAATAACCTTTTTCCCTCTATAATCTTTTAAACTATGCATCTCTCCATTTTGATCTGGAAGTGTAAATTCTGGTGCCTGAATACCTGTTTCTAACATAAGATCTCTCCCTTCTTTTTTCTCATTCCGCATTAAAATGGTGTCCCTATCAGATCATACGGTGTAATCTGGTACACATAGTAGTTCAGCCAGTTTGTATACAGATCATTGGCATGTGAGCGCCAGGATAACACCGGTCTTCTCTCACAGTCATCTTCCGGATAATAATTTTTAGGAAGCGCTATCGGAAGTCCCTTTTCTTTATCTCTCATATACTCTGTGTGGAGCGTCATCCGATCATATTCGGGATGTCCCATCACAAAAATCTGTCGACCATCCTCTGCCATCACAAGGAAAACTCCCGCCTCCTCAGACTCTGCCAAAATCGTAAGACGCTCATCCGATTCAATTTGATCTTTTGGGATAGTCGTATGTCGGGAATGCGGAGCCATAAAATAATCATCGAACCCTCTCACAAGCGGAATTTTTCGATTTTTCACGCGATGTTCAAAAATCCCGAATAGTTTTTGCTCCAGCTGCACCTTCTCCAATCCATAATGATAATAAAGTCCCGCCTGCGCTCCCCAACAAATATGAAACGTGGAGGTCACATGTGTTTTCGTCCACTCCATAATCTCTTTTAGTTCATCCCAGTAATCCACTTCCTCAAATTCAATCTGTTCTACCGGCGCTCCCGTAATGATAAAGCCGTCAAATTTTTTCTCCTTGATTTCTTCAAACGGAACGTAGAACTGATTTAGATGACTGGTGGCGGTATTTTTTGATTCATGGCTGGAAACGTTGACAAATGTCACATCGACCTGAAGCGGTGTATTGGACATAGAGCGAAGAATCTGAAGTTCTGTGTCTTGCTTCAGCGGCATCAGATTCAAAAGTCCAATTTGGATCGGACGAATGTCCTGATGTACCGCTCGATATTCATCCATAACAAATATATTTTCCCGCTCCAATATTTCCTTTGCAGGAAGTTCATTTTGTACCCGAATCGGCATCTTTACTTTTCCTCCTCTTTTTCACAATCTTCTTTTCCTCGCACCTGCACTTCTCCGATATTCTGCTCATCGTTGTTTCCATGGATAAACTCTCCGGATTCTGCATCTACATAGCTGGTATCATCGTAGACAGCAGAGTCTGTCGGCAAATGCTTTTTCTCCAAATTCTGGTTGATAAACATTTGGAACAGATAATAGATCACTGCAAATGTTGGCACTCCCATAATCATACCGGCAAATCCGAACAGTCCTCCTCCAAGTAAAATCGAAAAGACTACCCAGAACGCAGACAGTCCGGTAGAATCTCCAAGAATCTTCGGCCCGATGATATTTCCATCCAACTGCTGCAAGAAGATAATGAACACCAAAAAGTAAAGTCCTTTGATCGGATCTGTCAACAAAAGCAGTATCGCACTTGGAATCGCACCGATGTACGGTCCAAAAAATGGAATCACATTTGTCACACCGACGATCACACTGACCAAAAGAGTATACGGCATATCAAGAATGCTTAATCCTATGAAACACAGCACCCCGATAATTGCAGAATCAATGATCTTTCCAATGATAAATCCACCGAAGATCTCATTTGATTTTCTCGTAATATGTAATACCAGATTTGCCTTTTCTGGTTTGAGCACTGCATATACTACTTTCCGTGACTGCCCTGCAAATGTTTCTTTGCTAAACAATACATACACAGAAACAATGATTCCGATCACGATATTCATCAGTTCATTGACAACGCTGATGACTCCTTCAGTCAGACCGGAAATCCATATATTGATCTGTCTTAGGAGATCACTCCGAATCCAGTTTTCAAAAAACGCGGTTGTTTCTGTGAGCACATTTTTTGTGATCAGCGCAAGGGTAGAATCGTCAAATTCCATCTCACTTAACCGTTCCATCCATTCATTGAGCTGTTCCGGCACAGTGTAAACCATATTTCGAATACTTCGATATAACTCCGGCAAAATCATATTGCATAACGCAACAATCAATGCCCCGGCAAAAAGCAGTGCGGTAAAAATCCCCACACCTCTCGCAAACTTTTTCAATCTCTCCTCTTTTTTTATCTTTCCCTTTAACAGCTTCACAATAAAATTTTCTACCATCTTCATAAGTGGATTCAACAAATATGCCAAAACAAACCCATAGATGATTGGTTTCAAAATCTGAAAGATTTTTCCAAGAACGCCGGAAATATGACCAAATCTTAAAAATGCAAAATAAAACACAATGCTGGCTGCAACGACGAGGAATGCTGTCATCCCCCTGTTTAAATGTTGCTGCAATTTAGAAGTGGTTCTCTTTGTCAGCCGTGGTTGCTTATGATAAGGACTGTTATCTGTTCTCTCTTCCCGAGAATCCTGCTTTTTTTCCTGTTCTTCCATTTTCCCGCTCCTTTCCTTTTTTCATATGAAATCATTATACCCTCTGCCATACCACGCGTCAATACGCTCACACTACGAAAAGGCACCGCCAGATCTCTTGTATCTGACGATGCCTTTTCTTCCTGATTTTTCACTCTATTCGCAGACAGCACAGAACGTAGCACATTCTGTCTCCTGACAGTGGCATGCATTGCTTCCTTCCACACTGATCTTTCCGGCATGACATTTGCAGGATTCATTATACTGACAGTCTGTCGCCTTACAGTCGATCGTGCTTGTCGGAGAAGCAGTCCCCGTCACATTGGAATAACTGTCTCCTTTTCTTTCCTGAAAGCTGTCGCAGCAAGTCTCCTCTGAGCGCTTTGCTTTGTTTCCGCCTACTTCAATCTTATCCAGATTACATAAAAATTGCTGATTGTGTACACAAGTCTGTACGGTACATTTTAATTCTGGCATGTTGCTACCTCCTTGTTTGATTACTGTTCACAAACATAGTGTTTCCGCCAAAAACATTCCTATACTTCTTTTCTGATTTTTTTACAGACTTTGTGTCCTCTCGCAGATTTATTTTCCTTCTTCCAATTCTACTTTCCGAATTGTTCTGTTCTTAATCTCCTCTGTGATCTCCGCAATAAATGTATCCAGGCTTCTCTGTCCTTCATCTCCAAGGAAACGGCTTCTGACAGATACCACTCCTTCTTCTTGCTCTTTTGCTCCGACAACGAGCATGTACGGAATCTTATTCAGACGCGCATCACGGATCTTATATCCGATTTTTTCTGAACGTTCATCTACAGAGCAACGGATCTTTGCTTCTTTGAGTTTTGCTGCAACTTCATTTGCATACTCATGATATTTTTCGGAGATCGGAAGTACTTTTACCTGTTCCGGTGCAAGCCATGTCGGGAATGCTCCAGCAAAATGCTCGATCAGAATACCAATGAAACGTTCGATAGATCCAAATACCACACGGTGTACCATGATCGGTCTGTGTTTCTCACCATCTGCTGCAATATATTCCATCTCAAAACGAAGCGGAAGCTGGAAGTCTAACTGGATTGTTCCACACTGCCATGTTCTTCCAAGTGTATCTTCCAGATGGAAATCAATCTTCGGTCCGTAGAATGCCCCATCTCCTTCATTGATCACATATGGAAGCTGCAGCTCATCCAGTGCAGAGCGAAGCGCATCTGTTGCGATATCCCAGTCTTCCTGGCTTCCCATGCTGTCTTCTGGTTTTGTAGATAATTCTACATGGTATTTAAATCCGAACAGACTATATACTTCATCAATCAGTCTTGCAACCCCTTTGATCTCATCTTTGATCTGCTCTCTTGTCATGAATATATGTGCATCATCCTGTGTGAAGCTTCTAACTCTCATCAAACCGTGGAGTGCACCTGATTTTTCATGGCGGTGTACTGTTCCAAGTTCTCCCATACGGAGTGGAAGATCTCTGTAAGAGTGTGGTTCTGTCTTATAAACAAGGATTCCTCCTGGACAGTTCATTGGTTTGATTGCAAAATCTTCCTCATCGATCACTGTTGTATACATATTTTCTTTGTAATGTGCCCAATGTCCAGATGTCTCCCAAAGTTGTTTATTTAACATAATCGGTGTAGAAATCTCTACATAACCTGCACGTGTATGCACTTCTCTCCAGTAATCGATCAGTGTATTTTTTAAGATCATTCCCTTCGGAAGGAAAATAGGGAATCCCGGTCCTTCCTCCAAGATTGTAAACAGTCCCAGTTCTTTTCCTAATTTTCTGTGGTCGCGCTTCTTTGCTTCCTCAATTTTCGCAAGATACTCATCAAGATCTGCTTTTTTTGTAAAAGATGTTCCGTAAATTCTTGTGAGCATCTTATTTTTCTCGCTTCCTCTCCAATAAGCACCAGCGAGACTTGTCAGCTTAAATGCCTTGACAGATTTTGTGCTGAGTAAGTGTGGTCCTGCACAGAGATCTGTAAATTCTCCCTGCTTGTAGAAAGAAATCACTGCATCTTCCGGCAGATCTTCAATCAGCTCCACCTTATACGGCTCTTCTTTTTCTTTCATCAATGCAATCGCCTCTTCCCTCGGAAGTGTAAACTGCTCAATTTTCAGATCTTCTTTGACAATTTTCTTCATCTCTTTTTCGATTGTTTCCAGATCTTCTGTTGTAAACGGAACTTCTCTGTCAAAATCATAGTAGAAACCGTCATCAATTGCCGGTCCGATTGCAAGTTTTGTATCCGGAAACAGTCTTTTTACTGCCTGTGCAAGAATATGAGATGTTGTGTGGCGGAACGCATGTGCTCCCTCCTGACTTTGGAATGTATGAATTGTCAGTTCACAATCCTGGTCGATCTTTGTGCGAAGATCGATCACTTCCCCGTCCACTTCTCCTGCTGTCGCCATTCTTGCAAGCCCTTCACTGATATCTGCTGCAATCTCATATACAGACTTTGCTTCACTGTATTCTTTGACAGAACCATCTTTTAATGTAATTTTCATTGTTTTTTCTCCTTTTCTATTTTTATTGTTTTTGTTTCTCCTATTGATCGTGTTTTCCGTTCTTCTGCCAAACAGAAAAATCCCTTGCAGCACAGATCTTGATACTGCAAGGGACGAGTATTTACTCGCGGTTCCACCCTGATTGAACTGGCTTTTGCCAGAACCACTTTCTTGATGATAACGGAATCACCGGGCTGTTTTCAGCCACTCCGAGGTAGTTTTCAGATGCTTCTGTAATAAGAAGTTTCCAGCACAAGACTTCTCTCTCTGTAATCTTCCACATCCTACTCGTCTCATCTACGTATTCTCTCTATTCTTTTGTAAGATACATTCGCATCACTGCGAAAAATTCTCTCACCATATAGTTTAAAAATAAAATTGGATTACATCCTGCTGCAATTCCATACAATCTTGTATAGCCAATCTGTCTCCCAAGCAACAACGACCGATAAATATGAAAATTGTTGGATACAATTCCGATCCGGTCATCCATACTGTCTACAAGCAGCGCACTGTATTTCAAGTTTTCATAAGTATTTCTTGACTTTTCCTCCAGAGAGATCTGTTCCTCAGCAATACCGTGTGAAACAAGATACTGTGCCATCGCAAACGCTTCTGTCACATCTTCTCCCTTCCCCTGACCACCAGATACGACCACTCGTGTCTCCGGATTCTCTTTCAAATATGCTACTCCTCTATCCAGCCGTCTCTTCAAAGAATTGGTAATCTTCTTTCCTCTCACCTGTGCGCCCAGCACAATGATCACGTCCAGCTTCTTAGGCGGCAGTGTAAGCATTGCAGAGCAGATGATCACCTGTACTGCAAAGAATACAAAATAGGCGATAAAATTCAATGTAAGCAATATGTACTGAAGCCATCTTGGGCTAAAATGTACAATTGCTGCCAATAGGAAATTGAACACCGCAAACACTATCCAGAACGCAGCAAATGTAGAATTCCATTTTCTTGTATAATAGCAGATAAAAAGATAATAGACAATCGCTAAAATTCCTATGACGATAAATCCTGTATGCATCTTCTCACCTCTTTACCCAAGCTGTTATTTTCCACAGCACTTTTTATACTTCTTACCACTTCCGCATGGACATGGATCATTTCTTCCGATCTTCTTCTCTCTGCGAATAGTACCGGATGCTTTTTGCTCTCTGTAAAGCTCCTTTTGTTTCTCTTTTGTGAAGATCTCGTCCCACTGTGGAAGTTCATATAACCAGTCTGCTTTTGCATCGACCATGTTCTTATATAATTTTTCTTTATCAAAGTTTAAGTTCACGATCGTATCTTCTTCCATTGTCTCGATCGGGTTTTCTACTTTCAGACTTTCATTGATTCCATCTAAGAATCCTACCATAGTAAATACTTCTACCTGATATTTCTCTGCAAGTTCCTTTACAGTTCCTCTGACTTCCTCATCTGGATTAGAGAGAAGCTGCTCATAGATTCCTCTCTCAATCTGAAAATATGTCGTCCAAAACTTCTGTAACTGTGTCTTATCCATCTCCTGCGAATACGCAGTAGCTCTCCATTGTTCTAATAAACTCATTTCTACCAATACTCCTTTGTATGTGATTTCGTACGTCCTATTATATACTATTTCTTTTCTCTTTTCAAACATTTTTCGATATTTGCCTACTTTTCCTCTTACTTGTCAAATTCACAGAAAATACCTTCTTATGCTTATTTCTTTTCTTCATTTGCTTTTTCGTGTGTTTTCCTATATAATAGAGCAAATATCTTGTTTAGAAACGGAGTGTCCTACTATGAAAAAATTCAAACGGATCTTTGCATTGGCAGGTGTGATCTTGCTCTGTGCGCTCTATGCGAGCACACTGCTCTTCGCTTTCATTGATCGTTCTCAGTCTCTTGATCTCTTAAAGGCATCCATTGCAGCTACAATCATACTCCCTGTATTTTTATATGCCGCAATGCTCTTTCATCGTCTTTCCAAAAAAGATGATGATCACGATCAAGAAGAAAAATAAAAATCTACTATCTTATATATAAAGCTCTGCCAGCATCAGTGCAGAGCCTTTTTCTATCACACTTTGCGGATTGTGCTTTCCTCTTTCTTCCTGTTCCCTGATCTGCTGACGTTTGCTCAAATATTCTTCGATTGAAATGACTTCCTGTGGATTCTGTCTTCGCTTTGTCAACATTTTACATACCTCCTTTTTGCTTCTTTTTCGTTTCTGACTACTTCTCTCTTATTCTTTCTGTCAACTTTATTATTCTATTCCACGCTCCCGGAAAATATGTCTTTTTTTCATTGTTTTTCTCAAGTTTTCACTTGATAACTTTATTATAAATCGAAATTGTGACATCCCTATGACAGATCTCTAAACCCTTTCTAATCTAATTATTAAGATTTTCTAATGTGTTTTCTAAGTTTTTCTGCATTTTCCTTGACATTTTTCCTGAGTATCCCTACACTAAATCTCATCAACAAAGCAAACATAAAATTTTGACAGAAAGGTTATGGTATCATGGAACAATTTATTTTGCCTGAAGGCTATCACTCTCCACTCACAATCCGGGAAACGGAAGTTGCAATCAAGGAAGTCAAAGATCATTTTGAGCGCGCGCTTGCCAAATCCTTACATCTCACCCGTGTTTCTGCTCCTCTTTTTGTAAAACCAGAAAGTGGTCTGAATGATAATCTCAACGGAACCGAACGTCCGGTTTCTTTTGGAATCCGGGAACAGAACGATGCTCCTGTGGAGATCGTACACTCTCTCGCCAAGTGGAAACGATATGCTTTGAAGCGCTATGATTTCCACTCCGGCGAGGGACTCTATACTGATATGAGTGCAATCCGCCGCGACGAAGACACCGACAACCTGCATTCTCTGTATGTAGACCAATGGGACTGGGAGAAGATCATCTCCAAAGAAGAACGGAACACAGAAACACTTCTCTACACAGTCCGGAAAGTCTATGCTGCCTTAAAAGAAACTGAGGAATTTATTTCCCGCAGATACAATTACATAGAACCGCTTCTCCCAGAAGACATTACTTTTATAACTGCTCAGGAACTAGAAGATCTATATCCCAAGCTTTCTCCAAAAGAACGAGAATACAAAATTGCAAGAGAGAAAAAAGCAGTCTTCCTTTCGCAGATTGGTAAGACTCTTGTCTCCGGGAAGCCGCACGATGGACGTGCTCCTGACTATGATGACTGGGAATTGAATGGTGATATTCTCGTGTATTACCCGGTGCTTGACGTAGCGCTGGAACTTTCCTCCATGGGGATCCGTGTTGACGAAGCCGCTTTAAAGCGGCAGCTGAAAATCGCCGGCTGCGAAGACCGTGCCGAACTGGATTTTCAAAAATCTCTTCTCAACGGGGAGCTTCCCTACACAGTCGGTGGAGGAATCGGTCAGTCTCGGATCTGTATGTTCTACCTCAGAAAATCCCACATCGGTGAAGTGCAGTCTTCCATTTGGACCGAAGATACCCTTCGTTTGGCAGACGAACACCAGATTCAACTTCTCTAAAATGA
>OLIX01001193.1_pt1 | contig 23545 bp, 15 predicted proteins | sample 1601331 | NCBI WGS metagenome assembly OLIX01 (sample SAMEA2452120, study PRJEB22498) | human gut metagenome | biome: human feces; feature: human gut; material: feces | place: Australia | collected 2012 | reverse complement strand
TGTTCCTGGATTTTTTCTTCGGAACTGACCTTTTTATTCTTTTTCTGCGGTGCTTTTGCTTTTTTTTCATGCTTCTGATAATTTTTTTCAAATTCGCTGACAAGTCCCGTTAAATCTTCTGTCCGCGAATTATCCGCATTTTGTTCTTCCCCTGTATTCTGCTCATCGTCATAGACAAAATCATCAATGTCTTCAATGTCCTCGATATCTTCCAAATCGTAATTTTCTTTAATTGTTCCCTTGATATAATTTAATAATCCCATATTTCCTCATTTCATCCGTCTATGACGTATACCTTTTATACTGCGCTTTCCATCTGTCCATGCAGTCATCAATCGCCTTATAATACTGTGCTACTTCACCGTCGGATTTTAAGTGTTCCATTTTCTGCATCGCACGGTATTCATCGCTGTAACGTGCATTGTCTGTAAGCAGTTCCAGTTCTCTTTGCAGCACCTGTTCTTCTTCCGGTGCCTGCATATCCTGTATCTGTTCCTCACCCTCTGCCATACGGCATGCCGCAAGATAACATTTCCGGGACTTTTCATGCTGACCGATTTTATACGCTTCTTCAAAATACTTTGCCGCTTTTTCAAAGAAGAACATTCTGGCATAGGCAGTTCCCAGATTGTGATAGACCTTTGCGTAAAACAGCCCTGAAAGATTGATGTCGCGCTCTCCATTTACAATTTTATCATAATTGCTGATTGCACTATAATAGCAGCCTTTTTCAAGAAACCGGTCTGCACGCATTTTCATCCGTTCATAGACATTCTGTGTATCCAGCATCGCAAGCAGGTCCTTTACCTGTTCAATTTCTGCCGTATCATAATAATCCACATACTTTAAAATGGTCACAACCGCTTCCGCCAGCCCTGCATTTTCACACTTCAACTGCTCAAGCTTGTCTGCCAGCAACGGTTCCTTAATCTCTGTCCGGATAAACGCAATAAGTTTTTCATCTAAAAATGCATTGGTCAGAATATAGATATTGTTGTATATATAATAGCACAATTCTTCCAGTGAATAGATTTGTACCCCCGGTTCTTCCAAAACCAGCGGCTTTAATGCCCGCCCGGTCCGGCATAAAATGATTCCGCTCATATTCATTCCTCTTTCTGTGCAATTTTGTCTGTTTCCAAATTTATTTCTTCTTCCACTACAACCCCGGAACTTTTGACAAATCCGCCAAAGCCCATATCTTCTATCCGTACCACGCAATGGCTGTCACTGTCAAAACGGACTTCAAAAGCCACCCTTGTCATCCTGCCCTGGCGGAACGGTATCGCACTGATGTCAATTTCCTGTGTCCATTCATGTCCGGTGTCACACCTGTGCAAAATAATAGGAATCGTTCTCATATCTTCCAGTATCAGTTCTACACTGCGTCCGGCTTCGTACCAGTTCGTTCCCGGTCTGACCATGCGGAACCGCTTTTCCTCGCCGCGTTCTTTGATATTTAATTCAAGCCCCGTGGTAATGCGGTTTCTGCACGCCAGCAGTCTGCCGCTGCTATGACCGGCAGAAGTGTCTTCCTTTAATGCAGCATATGCAGCACCTTTTACAAACAGATTCTGTCCCGCAAATGCTTTTCTGCGCGCGCACAGCACATGGGTCAGTTCCTTGGGCAGATTTTCTGCTTCAAAACCGGCGCCCGTCAGATATACCGCAGATACGATTTTATCCTTTAATGCATCCTGCACACAGTGTATCAGTTCTTTTTCAGCCTGCGCCAGTGTTTTCCGTCTTTGCGGCACGGAACAAATCATTTCGGAGCTGTAAACGTGGCTTTCCTCCGGTATCATTTCCTGCCCGCTTTTTTTTACAATCGTCATATAATGCGTATGCAGTCCGTCTTCTCTGTAATCGAGTAAAACCGCGCCGTTGACGTACAGCTCTTTTTTCTGTGAAAAAGCGTAATACGCATAAGCTTCCTCATGGCTGATAAAACTCCAGTTTTCCTTTGCATACCCTGTAAGCTGTACCGCCGCCGAAAGTTTTTCTAATACCGGCTTTGAAAAATCACTGACGGTGACACAGATAGAATCCCGTTCTCCTGCCTTTCGTCCGTTTTTTGGAAGCAGCGCAAGCAGCGTACAAAGAAGTTCTTTTAAATTATCCTGAGTGGCACCGGATAGCATAAATCCAAACTGATACTTCTGCCGGTTGTCCACGGAATTTGCAACGCTTACCGATACCGGCTGTCTTTGCTGTTCATCATAATAGCAGATTTGGGAACTTTCCTGCCCGATATCTATTCCAACTATCAATTCAATCTCCTTCTGCCGCCTGCGCAGCTCCTTCATTCTTAAAAAGGCTGAAACATCTGTTCCACAACGTAATCCTGCACGCAGTACCCCTGCATGAGTTTTTTCATGGTTGCCATATCATGCATTTCCATGCTGACCAGCATATCATTTAAATAATCAAAACGTCCCTGCGGCTCTTTTGGTGTCACATTGTTACAAAGCAGGCTGGCATCCTGTGTTTTTTTCTTTTTCTTTCCGTCATCTTCCAGAAAATAGTACTGTATGCTTTCCCCGTAAAACAAAGAAAAGCTCTTTGCATAAACACCGCCTGCCACACAGGATAACACTTCACCTTGATATTCTTCCTTATCATCATGACGGTAGAATATCTGTACTTTGCTGTTTTCCGGTGCATAATACTCTACAGTTGTTTTGTCTGCCGCATTATACGGAAGGGAAAGTATCCCCTTATACTGCTCATAAAATGAAAAGAAAATATTTTCCGCACACAGCATATCCATCAGCTTTTGCAGTAACAGCATATGTGTAGCGCCAAGCTGTTCCTGTCCAAACTGCGTATGGTATTTTAAATATGCCATACCACATACCGGCGGCATTTTTTTATTTTCCAGCAGATATCCGCCGATACAGGTAAAGACCTGTTCGTCTGCCGTTTCGTGTTTCACAAAATAACGGTACGCATTTTCTGCCAGATAAGCCATTTCAACCGCCGCATCCGGCAGCTGCTGACGGTAATACGTAAAAACTTCCGGAATTCTGCCAGATAAATTTCCTGTAAACAGCCGTTCCACCAGTATCCGCTCTGCGAGTGTCTGGCACGGCACCCTAAATTCTGCACAGGCACGCCATACTTTCATCATTTTATCGGACTTTGCCTGATAAAACTGTTCTAAATATGCCAGTACATTTTCGTCATATTTGCCCTCATCAAACACATGAATACAGCACGCCAGCAGTTTTTCATTGTATTCCTGCGGTCTTAACAAAATCATATTTCTTGCCATACGTAAAAGCTTTGCCGGTGCGGCTTCTTCAAAACCGTATTCACATACCAAATCAAAAGCATCCTCATACATGCCTTCTGCAATACACGTTTCAATTAACAGTGCCGCATCCTGTATCTGTAAATCTTCTTTTAAAATCTTTTCATAACGCTGTGCAAAATCTTCTCCGTGGTAATAATCATGATAATACTGTATCTGCCAGCTGTTTAACCGGTTTCTTGTAAGCTGGTTGACATTGCCGTTTTCCATAAGCGTAAGGCATGCCGCACAGGCTTCTTCGTCATTTCTGCGCTGTTCCAGACTCTGTTCAAACCAGTTCAGCAGCAGATAAATGTCTTTGCTGCAATACTCGTCCAGCGCTTTTAAATATGCCGGATTATCATAAACCCTCTCGATTTCGTACTGGATACTGCCTTTATGTACCTGTTTGCCAGCATCTTCAAACATCAGAATGCAGTCCCTTGTATACATCTGCACATAGGCAGTCCGTCCCACCAGCGTACAGCGCTGTCCCTTGCGCAGTTCCTTGTGCTTTACCAGCACCGACTCAATCTTGTCATTGAATACAGTAATACGGTATGTAAATAAGTATCTTGACAAGAATGGCGCCGTTTCTTCATTGACACCGACATTCTGAAACAGCCATCCATAAATCACTTCCAGATAAGGATCAATATATCCCTTTTTCATCTGCCCATAGGCAAACCGCTCTATCTGCGGTGCATACGTGTTCATGATTTCTCTGGAGCTGCTGTGATTTTTTAAAATGTCCGCATACAGATATGCCTTGCTTTTTGTACTTAAACTGCTCTCATATGTAAAGTAACGCAGTACAATCTGCGGCAGGCGTTTTAATTCTTTTTTATCTAAACTTTCTATATAAAATTCATACAGACGTGTAATGCGGAGTCCACGCAGAATTCCTTTCTCGTACAGTCCTGCGTATTCCGGTCCAACCAGCTCATTGCGGATCATATGTGTAACAAGTACGGTTAAGATTTCATCCTTGTCAAAAAAGTCGTTTAATGCTTTAAGCAGTCTTAAATACTGCATATCTGCCACTTTTCCGTTTGCAATCATTTCACACACATACAAAGTCAGTTTCGTGGAAATTATGCCGTACTTACAGCCGAACTGTAAAATATGCAGTTCAAAATCATTTAACACACGCAGAAGCTCCGGCTGTGCATTTAAAATCTGTAACGCTTCATAATACATCACAGGACTTACACAGCCGTTGTGGTATGCATCCTTAATCCGTAAAAGCTTAATGCTCTTATTTGCATCTTCCGCAGCATCCAGATAAAATAAAACCCACAGAACGCGCCACGTATCATAGCCGTTTTCATAATAATCCCGGATTACCTTAACTGCCGCAAAGGTATAGGACTTATCTTTATAATACATTGCACTGACATACAGGTAATAACAGTACAATTCCACATGGCTGTCCTTATTTTCTTCAAGAAAATCCCTGACATTGTCAATCAGCCAGCCGGCTTCATCACTGCGGTTCTGCACCAGCAGAATCTGTGCCTGTGCCAGCTTGAAAAAAATATCGTCATCGCAGATACCGCGCATGCGTTCTATAATCTGTAAAGATTTGTCCTGCCATGCCCGCTTGTCTTCCCGCTTCATTCTGAAACTTAAATATTCCTGAACCAGTGCAAGCACCGCCTGCTTTTTCTCACGGTGCGTATTTTCCTGTCCGGCGCAGTCTACTTCAATTTCAACCGTATATTTCTGCGTAAAAGAACTGATTGTCATTCTGCCCCAGTTCCTGCCCGCGTGCAGCTTGTCCGCATCAATGACATATTCCAGTTCATACTTATTGCCCGTAAAATTCTCAGACGTAATGCGTGTTATCTTCGGACAGATAAACGGTACATCCGTTTCAACCGTAAGCTCCGTATATCCCCAGCCGCTCCTGGTAATCGTTACACGCTCTTTCACGCTTTCCGTAAAATCCGCAAATGTCTTTGTCTGCGGAAAAACATCTATGCCAACCGGTGATTTTTTCCGCACGGCAATTAAAAATTCTTCCATTGCTGCATTAACGTTGGCTTCACTGCCGTTTTTAGCGCCTTTTACCACATCATAAATATTGGTCTGTACCGGATCGTTTTTTAAAAATATCCGTTTAAAATCCGGCGATAAAAAAAAGCCTGCTGCCTCCTCCGGTGAAGTCTGTACAAGATTGGCAAAATGAAACATACTGCCTGCCGCTCCCATGCTGGTCATGACCTTCTGCGCTTCAACCGTGTATTCATAAGATACGCTTTTTTCACCCGCACTGCTGACAATATAAAACTGTCCCTGAATCACCGTACCTTCTTTTAAATCCGCGGCATCTACCGTATAAACTATCTCTGCCGGTGTCGTGCCAAACTGGGGTTTTTCAATGCGGACACGTGCATGACTGGATAATACAATGCCGTAAGCCGGCTGTGATGCCGTAAACCGGAACGTAAACATTCCCTGTCCGCCTGCCGTGACACTGCCGGTCAGCGTATAATCCTGCACTTCTAATTCCGGTCTTTGATATGTAAATTTTCCTCTTGCTAATCGATTGATATACTCCTTCATTCGGAATCAGCCTCCGCTTTGATTTTATCTAAATGCTCTTTCATCTTTTTCTCGTAACCGATTTCTGTCATTTCATAAAAACGACTGTCTTTTAATGCATCCGGCAGATACTGCTGTCTGACATAGTGGTTCTTATAATCATGTGCATACAGATACCCTGCACCGTGACCTAGCTTTGCCGCACTCTTATAGTGGGCATCCTGCAAATGTGCCGGAATTGGAGCAGTCTTTTGTGTTTTTACCACTTCCATTGCCTTATCAACTGCCATATAAGCCGCATTGCTTTTCGGTGCGCATGCCACATACAACGCCGCCTGTGAAAGCGTAATCCGTGCTTCCGGCATACCGAGCCGCTCAACCGCCTGCGCCGCCGCCGAAGCAACCACCAATGCCTGCGGGTCTGCATTGCCCACATCTTCGCTCGCACAGATTAAAATCCGCCTTGCAATAAACCGCACATCCTCTCCGGCATATAACATTCTTGCCAGATAATAGGCGGTGGCATCCGGGTCTGAGCCGCGCATACTCTTAATAAATGCTGAAATCGTATCATAGTGGTTATCGCCTGTTTTATCATAGCGGATCACACGCTTCTGGATACATTCCTGTGCCGTATCCAGTGTGATATGCACTTTTCCGTCTTCTGATTTTGCCGTTGTAAGAATTCCCAGTTCTACTGCATTTAACGCACTTCTTGCATCGCCGTTTGCTACGTCTGCAAGAAATTCCAGCGCATCTTCGTCAATCTGTGCATGGAAGCTGCCCATGCCTTTTTTTTCGTCCTGTACGGCACGCACAATCAGCTTTTTAATATCTTCTTTTTCAAGCGGCTTTAATTCAAAAATAACCGAGCGGGATAAAAGAGCGCCGTTGACTTCAAAATAGGGATTTTCCGTTGTCGCTCCGATTAAAATCAGCGTCCCATCCTCCACATACGGTAACAGATAATCCTGCTGTCCTTTATTAAAACGATGAATTTCATCGACAAACAATATCGTCTTTTTACCGTACATGCCGAGATTATCTTTTGCCTTGGCAACAATGTCTTCCATATCTTTTTTCCCGGCAACAGTCGCATTAATCTGTTCAAATGCCGCACTAGTCGTATGAGCAATGACCTTTGCCAGTGTCGTCTTTCCCGTTCCCGGCGGTCCGTAAAAAATAATGGAGCTTAATTTATCTGCCTGAATGGCGCGGTAGAGCAGCTTGTCCTTTCCGATAATATGCTGCTGCCCCACCACTTCATCCAGTGTCTGCGGTCTTAAACGAGATGCTAACGGCGATTCCTGCTTTATTGTATTTTCACGCATATAATCAAATAAATCCATAGTTATCCTCATTCCTTGGCAACTTGTTGCGAAGGGGCGATGAGAAATCCGCGCAGGCGGTTCCTCATCTGCCATCAAGGGGATTTGTTTTTGCTCAAAAACAAATCCCTGTGTGAAAAAGCTTTGATTTAAGGCTTTTTCACACTATCCCCTTTTAGTCTTTAAACTGTTCTGCCATTGCCTCTAATTCATTCTTTTTCTTTATAAAGCATTGTAATAATCTTGGGTTAAATATACCGCACTCTCCGTCCAGAATCATCTGATAAGCTGTATCATATGAAAATGACGGTTTGTAACAGCGTTTACTAATCAGCGCATCATAGACATCTGCCAGTGACACCAGCTGTGCACCAATTGGAATTTCATCTCCTGTAAGTCCTTCCGGATATCCGCCCCCATCGAATTTTTCATGATGATACCTTGCAATCTGCGAGCAATACTGCATATATTCTTCTTCCCCTTCATCGTTAAAAATACGAAGGATAATATCATATCCTTTCGTTGTGTGGGTCTTCATAATCTCAAATTCTTCCGGTGTGAGTTTTCCCGGCTTTAGCAGAATCGTATCGGAAATTGAAATTTTTCCCACATCATGTAATGGCGATGCCTGTACAATCATATCAATATCGTTCTGGGTCAGTCCATATTCCGGGCATTCCTCTTTTGCACATTCCGCCAGGATTTTTGTAAAAAATTTCACACGCTTAATATGCGCACCGGATTCCACATCACGGAATTCTACAACATTGCCCAGAGATTCAATAATTTTTTCATTCAGCCGCTGTATCTTCCGGGTCTGACGCATGGTCTTTTCTTCTAACGCATTTTTGTGTTTATATAAATCAATGATGTTATTTAAGCGGCTGCTGAAGCTGTATGTATCAATCGGACTTGTCACAATATCAATAACACCATGTGCAAATGCATTTTTATAGACATCTTCTATATATTCACCGGATAAAAAAACAACCGGAACATTATCGATATAATCCATTTTCCGCATATAATCAAGTAAATCAAAACCGTTTATCCCATTGGCATACATTTCCGTCAGCACCAGACACAGAGAATCTTTTTTTTCATCAACAATCTCGATTGCCTCCTGACTGGTATCCGCTTTAATAATTTTATATTTTCCCATAAAGATATCCCCCACCATATGCTGGATACCATCATTTGCCATTACTACAAGAATGGATTCTGTATATGCCTCTTTATATACCGGATTGTCAGCCTGTACGGAAACACCTGTCATTCCCTTTTCTTTTGCCTGTTTTAACGCCGTTTCCGCGCTGCTGTAAAGCTGCCAGAAATCTGTGCCGAAACGTGAACTCACCGCTGTTCCCACTGTCACTTTTATCCGCACATCCGGATATCCGGTAATTGTTGTCTGCTCTGCTACCTGCATAATTTTATCCATATACTGCTGCTGCATCTTTTCTTCGTACAGTGGAATATACAGACAGAACTCATCGCCGCCAATACGGGACATCACCACATCGGAACGGAATATAGATACCATATTGGCAGCCATATTGTTGATTACCATGTCCCCCGCGGAACGTCCGTATGTGTCGTTAATCCATTTTAATTCACGGATATCCATTACAATAATCGCACAGTTGCCATCATTAAGCAGTGCTAAATCGTGATTTACCCGTTTTTCAAAACTGCCTCGGTTATAAAGACCCGTAAGCATATCATGTTCTGATATTTCCATATAACTGCTGCTTTCTGTTTTAACCTGGGAAAGCGGCGCTGTATCGGTAACATCTGAAACAATAATCTGCGCCTGCACTTCCCCGGTCTTTTCATCTTTGTAGATTTTTCCATAACAGAAAACTACAATGATATCGCCATTCTTTTTTACCAGACGGTGTTCCTGTATATTTTCGTTCTGATTCCTGCGTATCTGCATCATCTTTTCTATATATTCAACGATATCTTCTGCCGGAATCAAATCGGTATGTTTTAATTGCTTTTCTCTGTAATCTTTTTCAGTATATCCTGTCAGTTTCTCAAAATTTTCATCTGCCGAGATGATACGGTAATCACTCATCCGTATTCTGTAAACAGAATAAATAACATCTTTTACATTACTACTCATTTATTCCTCCACAGGCTCTAGTAAACCCAATAATAAGAAATATAACATATTTTTTTTCAAATTTCACTACCCGAAAGCAGATTTGCCTATTTTTCACAAAAAAATACAGCAAAAGCATACAAATTAAGTCTATTTCATATACTGCATTAAGAAAATGAATTGCTTTTTAGCGGAAATGAGCTTCTTATGCGTAAAACTGTGCTTCTTTATCCGGCAGTCCGTCTGACTGCCCTACTTCTTTCCGTATGTTTTTTGTTAACCTCCGTTTTCCCCTGCATTACATATGCCGGAAATTCCGACAATGGTCCTGCCATTACCTCGCCCGCCGCCATTTTAATGGAAGCTCCCACCGGACAGGTGATTTATGAAAAAGATGCCGATACAGTCTTACACCCCGCAAGCATTACAAAAATCATGACATTAATTCTGATTTTTGATGCATTAAACTCCGGTAAAATCAACCTGACCGACGATGTGACCGTATCCGAATATGCCGCTTCCATGGGCGGCAGCCAGGTCTTTTTAGAACCCGGCGAAACACAGACGGTCGAAACCATGATTAAATGTATCAGTGTTGCCAGTGCCAACGATGCCTGTGTTGCCATGGCGGAACTGATTGCCGGCAGCGAGGAGGGCTTCGTTGCCAAAATGAATGAGCGTGCCAAAGGACTTGGCATGAATAACACTACTTTTATCAACTGCTGCGGACTGGATACAGACGGGCATATGTCAACTGCAAGGGATGTTGCCCTGATGAGCCGTGAACTGATTGTGCAGTATCCTCAGATTCACAATTACTCAACCATCTGGATGGATACGATTACGCACGTTACCCGCAAAGGCGAAAGTGAGTTCGGTCTGACAAACACGAATAAGCTTATTAAACAATATCAGTGGGCAACAGGCTTAAAGACCGGTTCTACCGGACTTGCCAAATGCTGTCTTTCTGCAACCGCCAATAAAGACGGTGTTGAATTAATTGCCGTTATCATGGCTGCTCCCGACAGTAAGACCCGTTTTTCAGATGCCGTAACGCTGCTGAATTACGGATATAGTGTATGCGACATTTATCACGATACTGAAATGCCGCAGCTCCCAAACCTATCCGTATCCGGTGGGCGGTGCGATACGCTTTCACTTTCCTATGCAAAAGAATTTTCGACCTTATTCTTAGAACCTGTCGATACCGCCAGCATCGAAAAACAACTGACTCTCCCTGAAACAGTCACAGCACCTGTAAACGAGGGGGACGTCATCGGCACCCTGACATACACATTGGACGGAAAGACCCTCGGCACGGTCGATATCACTGCCGCGCAGTCTGTTTCTTCTGCCACATACGGCGATGCGCTGTTTAAAATGTTCCGGAAGCTTACCGGTGCCGCGTGATTTAGAAATACAGCATAACCGTGCAGGATAAAAAAACGATAAAACAGCATACAATAAGCCGCAAAAAACGGAATCCACGGTATCTGAAACTTAAATCTGTTTCAGATACTGTTGATTCCGTCCTTTTTTACTTTGCACCCGCACCGGCAGATTATCGTCTTTCTGCCCAGTACTGTTGCATTAAATACTTTACCGTTTTACTGATATTTTGTTCCAAGCCAAAAACGGCTGACATCGCCAACCTTCTCAAGCCCATTCCCTTTTTTTGCACAGGAATAAAGCTGTCCGTCGGCATCGTAAAAATACAGCCTGTTTTTATACAGCAGTGTATATGCCGTGTCTGTCTGTTCTGTCTGCTCACACATTTTTACAGGACTGCCCTTTACCGATGCACAATAATACTGCACACCGTCTTTGATATAAGTAATACCGTTCTGTGTATTATCCACACTGCTGAGTGTTCCTGCCGTGACGCCGGATGTAATCCCGCTTTTCTTTCCTTTTTCACTGTAACAGAGTGTACCGTCTGCATTAATGTACACCAGTATATTATCCGCCGGAAGATACTCATAATCTGCCTGCAGCAGTGTATCAACCTGCACACGTTCTTTAATTCCGTCTTGTGACAATTCCGCATAGGTAATTTTATTCGGCGCTAAAAGATACAGATACCCTGCCTTTTCCTCATAAATTATTTCTACGGAAGATGACAGTTCCTGCATCATATACTTTGTCTTTTGTTCTGAAATGTTGTAGTAGTACCACTCACCGTCGTCGCTGAAAATCAGCGCATGGGCATTCTTTGAAGTATTTACCGTATCTGCCTTTGCCGTAAAAAAGTTATCTGCCTTCGCACTTTCTGCATACACGCTTCTGACACTGTCAGATAATTCATTTTCTTTTTTATTCTCATCATAATCATACAGATACAATACATTATTTTTGTTGTAGCAGGCAATTTTTTCTTCTGCCGCATACACAAAATATTCCTTTAACTGCCCTTCTATGAGTGTAAGCTTTCCGGACGCATCGTATACATATAACTGCATAGCTCCGAGTCCGCCTTCCTCATTGACAACCTCGACATCGGAATAAATAACTTTTCCTTTATTCGTAATATAACCGATATCTTTATCATAAGCATTTTTAGACACCTGTACCGCATCCTGTCCATCTTTCCATGTATACAGCGCATACTGCGCACTGCCCTCATCATAGACGGTTGCCGCAAAATATTCCCCGTTGTCGCTTGCAAGCGTATTTGTCACCGCATCGGCATCAATCTGCTGTGGAAACTGCGGCGTGTAAAATGTACGGTTATCGACTGCAAAAACCGCCTGCTTATTTTCACACACATAATTATTTTCCAGCCCTGCAACATTGTAAATCTTTGCGCCGGAACTCATATAAAGCACATAATTTTTACGGGAAGCAAGCTTGTAAATGCCAAATCCGCCGCCTGCCAGTACACATACAACCAGCACTGCCGCGATAATCCGTTTCCGGTATCTGGTAAAAAAGCCTTTTCGTTTCTTTAGCTCCTCTGCGGCACTGCCTGCTGCTTCTTTTCCGGTATCATACACCTTTTTCATCATACCCAGATAATCGATTTCCTCATACTCCGGCTGTTCCTGTGGCTTCTTTTTTACTGCTCTACGGTCATCGGCGTTTTCCTCTTCCGGTTCTTTCTGCGGCTTGTCTGTGTGAGAAGAAGCAGACTCTTTTTCAGCCTGCTTCTTTTCATACGCCTCTTTTCTCCTCAGATAATCTGCATTATTGACGATAATCTCTGGTCCCGGTTCACAATTCGGGCAGGCACTGCCCTCATACTCCTGACCACATTTCGGACATTTCATGGCGATTCCTCTCACATATTAAAATGTAAATTTGTCTGCGAAATATGCCTTTAAATCAGCAATCTTTACACGTTCCTGTTCCATTGTATCTCTGTCACGTACCGTTACGGCATTATCTTCTTCTGAATCAAAGTCGTATGTAATGCAGAACGGTGTACCGATTTCATCCTGTCTTCTGTATCTCTTACCAATATTTCCTCTGTCATCGAATTCACAGTTATAAGTCTTTGAAAGTTCAGCAAACACCTTTTCTGCGCCTCCATTTAACTTCTTAGACAGCGGAAGCACACCGATTTTAACCGGTGCCAGTGCCGGATGGAAATGAAGCACGGTTCTTACGTCACCGCCTTCTAATTCTTCCTCATCATATGCAGAACACAGGAATGCAAGTGTTACACGGTCTGCCCCCAGTGAAGGCTCGATAACGTATGGAATGTACTTTTCCTTTGCTTCATCATCAAAATAAGACATATCTTCACCGGATACGGTCTGATGCTGTGTCAAATCGTAATCTGTTCTGTCGGCAATACCCCAAAGCTCGCCCCAGCCGAATGGGAATAAGAATTCAATATCCGTTGTTCCCTTGCTGTAGAAGCATAATTCTTCCGGAGAATGATCTCTTGCACGCATTTCATCTTCCTTGATTCCCAGCTTCTGTAACCAGTCGATGCAGTACTGTCTCCAATATGTAAACCACTCCAAGTCTGTTCCCGGCTTGCAGAAGAATTCAAGTTCCATCTGTTCAAATTCTCTGGTACGGAATGTGAAGTTACCCGGTGTAATTTCATTTCTGAAAGACTTACCAATCTGACCGATACCAAACGGTACTTTCTTTCTGGATGTTCTCTGTACATTTTTAAAGTTGACGAAAATACCCTGTGCTGTTTCCGGTCTTAAATAAACGGTATTCTTTGCATCTTCCGTAACACCCTGGAATGTCTTAAACATCAGGTTAAACTGTCTGATTTCTGTAAAGTTGTGCTTTCCGCAGGTCGGACAGTTGATTTCGTGTTCGTCAATGAAATTCTTCATCTGTTCCTGTGTCCAGCCGTCTACAGAACCGCCTAAATCAAACTTATTCTCATCTGCCCAGTCTTCAATCAGCTTATCGGCACGGAATCTTTCATGACATTCCTTACAATCCATTAACGGATCAGAGAATCCGCCAAGGTGCCCTGAAGCAACCCATGTCTGAGGGTTCATTAAAATTGCACAGTCCACGCCGACATTGTACGGACTTTCCTGAACGAACTTCTGCCACCATGCTTTTTTCACATTATTCTTTAATTCTACACCCAGATTGCCGTAGTCCCATGTATTAGCAAGTCCACCGTAAATTTCTGAACCCGGATACACAAATCCTCTTGCCTTTGCTAAGGCTACAATCTTTTCCATTGTCTTTTCCATTTCTAATCTCCATTCCTCCGCACCTGCGGCTCATTCTTCTCTATCCTTTTTCTTTTATGCGCTTACACTCCGCATAAACATGCAACAATTTTATACTATTTTTATCATTCTGACAAGACCATATTCTTCTTCTGAGCGGCTTTCTTACAAAGCCGCGATTACTATATATGGATATTTGTGCTGTTCACAGCGCAAATATCCGTGTGAACAATCTTTGATTTAAGGATTGTTCACACTAGTCTTCCCACGGGCGGATTCTGTATACCGCGCCGATTTCATCGCAAATCTTTTGACATTGTGCTTCCTGTTCGTGACTGATGGTCGTATCTACGGTTGTCATAACAACATGCGGTACGTATTTTGTACACGCTTTTGCAAATGAAAGCATCGCATCAAAGGATTCTTCCCCGAATTTACTTCTGACGAGCTTTAAATACTCCTCTTTTTCCGGATGGTTTAAGCTGACGGATACCGTGTCTACAAGTCCCTTTAATTCCGGTGCGATGTCACGTCCGTTAATCAGACTGCCTGCACCGTTGGTATTGATACGGATAGGCTTGTTATATTTTTCTTTGACAAATTCCGCAATCTCTTTTAACGCATCAAAACGCTCTGTCGGCTCACCAAAGCCGCAAAACACCACTTCGTTGTACTGTGTCATATCAAACTTTTCAAATTCTTTTTTTACTTCTTCCACAGACGGCTCTCTTTCCAGCCACAGTCTGTCGGATTCTCCGATTCTGTCCATCGTCTGCCTCAGACAGAACGTACAGGCATACGGACATTTATTTGTCAGATTGACGTACAGATTATTATGTACCTTATAAAGAATTTCCATCGTATAATCTCCTTTTCCATATCTTTATTTTAAGGTAGTGAGCAGTTCCTCAAAGCAGACACCGTCTGTCAGCGGAATGTCCATTTCCATAGATTTCAAAATACATTTTTTAATAAATGCGGATGCTTTTTTCACCGAATCGTGGAAATCCACACCGTTGACCGCATCTGCCGCAATAATGGCACTGAAAATATCACCCGTGCCGGAACGGGACATCCCTGCCTTTTCGGTCTTGATAAAATAGCCCTCCTGCCCCATTTCATAACAGAAATTCGCCACATATTTCCCCTGCTGGATACCTGTGATAACAATTTTTTCCGGTCCTGTTTCCGCTAAAAGCTCTGCCATATGGGTCAGCTCTTTTTTGGTCCAGCTTTCATGATATGCCATTCCGGAAAGGATACAGCCTTCTGTCAGATTCGGTGTTAAAATATCCGCATGTGTCACCAGCTTTTTCATTTCCTCACAGGTTTCCTGCGTATAGGTCGGATACATTTTTCCGTAATCGCCCATCACCGGATCGATAATGGTAATGTTGTCTTTTGTCTGAAACAGTGACAGAAAATGCTCCACAATCCGTATCTGGCGTGCCGAGCCTAAAAAGCCCGTGCAGATGCCGTTAAACTGCAATCCCAGTTTCACCCACTCCTGCATATAGTCTTCCATTTTATCTGTATAATCATCAAAAAAGAAGCTTTCAAAACCCGTGTGATTGGAAAAAATCGACGTTGGCAGTGGACAGCACTGAACCTTCATTGCCGAAATGACCGGCAGCTCCACAGCAATTGAACAACGCCCAAACCCGGACATATCGTTGATAACCGCTATTTTCTTCTGATGATTGTGTGACATATCTGACATATCCTTTATCCTCTTTTTATTCTTATTTCTGTACGGCTCTGCCGCAGTCCGTCATTTTACAGGCACATATCCGAAACGCGGAGCACGAACATATGTCCGTGTCCTGTATCCCGGCTTACTTTACCCCGGCAGCATGGCTTCGGATTTCATCTGCTTATCCAAATGCTTTGCACAGATACGCTTTAAAACCATTTTCAATTCCGTGAGTACATTTTCACTGACTGTAAACGTATACAGCTTTTCAAGCGGTGCCGTGACAATATACTGGAGCGTGTATACGGTAGATTCTTCTAACTGTATGCCGTCCGGCGCCTGTCCGTGACACGCATGGCAGTAAATGCCGTCCGCCGTCATCGAATACGTATCTAAGTCCTGTGTACCGCCGCAATTCTTACATGCAAACACTTCCGGACACTCGCCGTTTAAGGCAATCATTCTTAATTCAAAAATACATTTTACCAGTGTATCCGGAATCTTTTTGTTTGCCAGCGCCTTTAACTAAACATATAGGAGATTGAGCATATCTGCCGCATCAAGATTTTCCCTGCCGTAATAATCCGCAATCTCTGCAAAATAACAGGCATAGCAGACCGCATCCAGATCCGAAATAACCGCCTCAAAGTAATGTGTAATGGACGCCTGCCGTATCGTATAGGAAGTTCTCCCTTCATAGACCTGAAACGTTCCGAATATAAAGGCACGGGTAATTCCCACCAGCGGACTGTTTGGTTTTCTTGCACCCTTGGCAAAAGCGGAAATCTTTCCGCGCTCTTTGGTCAGCAGCACCACCCGCCTGTCAAATTCACCGACCGGCATAGACGATAAAATCATGCCGGTTACTTCTGTAATATCTCCCATACCGCTTCACATCTGCTATTCGTCTTTTTTCTTGTCATATCCGAAGTTTTTAATCAGAATATCACTGTCGCGCCATTCTTTTTTTACCTTTACCCAAAGCTGGAGGTTTACCTTTGTTTCTAACTGGCGTTCAATTTCATAACGGGCATTGGCACCGATTTTCTTTAACATCTGACCACCCTTGCCGATAATGATACCCTTGTGCGAATCACGCTCACAGATAATCGTTGCCTGAATATCCGTAATTAGACCCTTCGGGGATTTTCTTTCTTTCATGCTGTCAATGACAACCGCGATTCCATGTGGAATTTCCTCGTTTAAGGCATGCAGTGCCTTTTCACGAATCAGCTCGGATACAATCTGGCGCATCGGCTGGTCTGTAATCGTATCTTCGTCATAATACATCGGACCATACGGCAGATACTGGAAAATCGCATTGATTAAATCATCGGTATTGTCACCGTTTCTTGCGGAAACCGGAATAATTTCCACAAAATCCACTTCATTTTTATAGCGGTCAATAACCGGCAGAATTTCTTCTTTCTTAATCGTATCCACCTTGTTAATGACTAAAATAACCGGTGCTTTCACCTTTTTTAACTTTTCAATAATGTGCTGTTCTCCTGCACCGATAAACGTTGTCGGTTCTACCAGCCAGCAGATCACATCGACTTCACCAATCGTTTTTTCTGCCGCACCGACCATATATTCACCCAGCTTATTTTTTGCCTTGTGAATACCCGGTGTATCAACAAATACAATCTGCCCGCGTTCATCGGTAAAAACTGTCTGTATTTTGTTACGGGTTGTCTGCGGCTTATTGGATGTAATCGCAATTTTCTGTCCGATTAACCGGTTCATCAGTGTCGATTTCCCGACATTCGGACGTCCCACAAATGTTACAAAGCCCGATTTTGTATTTCCATTGACCGCAGCCGCACCACCGCTGATACCGCTTGCCGCCAGCATTTCATCTAAATTCATTAGTCCTCCTTGTTTTTGCGAAGCAAAATGCTCCAGGCTATGATGTCTGTGAATTGTTCCGTGCTACACACTCCCACAATTCACACCGCTATTCGCATATCGCAGGACTTCCGTCCCGCTTTTATGCGAATAGCGGGCGGGTTCCAAGGTCTTTTACCCACTTATGAGCAAGCTCATGTGGGTTCAGACCTTTGTCCCCTGACATCATAAGAATAATGGTTCTATTTTTTCAAACATCTGCTCATTTTCACGGATTTTAGCGTTATTGCCGACTACACACAGATAGTCCTGTGAAACCGCGGTTTCAATGAGCGGCGCCAATGCTCGAATAGACTCTTTTGTCGCATTCAACACTTCCTCACGTTCCTTTTTTAACTGTGCGTATTCTGTATGACAGATATATGCACCGAAGGAACGCACGCCCTTTGATGCCGGATTCATCGGTGTATCCATGCCGCCGATTGTTCCGATGATGAACTTCACCATATCCCTCTCACTGACATCAAACCGGCGGACATATTCTGCTGCCTGCTCAAAGATGGCGTTGGTTTCGGCGAGATTCGGGTCACGGTACGATACCATGTACGTATCGCCATTGCGGTAAAATCCGCTCATGCAGCCGTATGCACCGCCCTTTACACGGACATTTAACCACAGGTAATCATACGAGAATATAATTTTAAGCACCTTTAATGCACCTGTATACTCATACCCTGCCTTACGGTAGTTACCGCATCTTGCCACGTACTGTACCTGTGATGAAGAAGTATACGCTGTTTTTTCCTTTACCGGTCTAAAGGTTCTTACCGCATCTTTTTCCTGTAACTGTGCCAGTTTTGCAACAAATTCCGTCATCGGCTTTTGTAACAGCTCCAGTCCGTCATCTTCTGCCGTAAAGCTGACCGTCAGATTTTCCTTTGTAAAAATCAGCGCCGCTGTACGCTTCAAATTCTCAGCAAGCATTTCTTTCATACTGTCAAAATCCCGGTCTGCCTTTTCGATAAACTCATAATACTGATATCCGCGCAGGATGTCAGAATAGTAGCTGGACGGTGAGAACTGTGCCATTGCCGAAAGCATTGCCACGGTATGCCCGCTTCCTGTCATATTGCTTTCCATTCTCGACTTAATCCGTGCAATAATCTCACGCAGACGCTTTTCATCTTCAAACTTTGTTTCATAAATGATTTCATGCATCATTTCCAGTACAAACGGCAGTTTTTCATATAAAACCTTGCCCTTGACTTCATACATGACCGTGTATTTTGAAAAATCTTTACTGTCCGTATAAATAGCCGCGTCCGTAGCTATCCCGCCGGAATTGATGTTGATTTCATTCGTTAATTCCGGGTAGGTATGCTTATGCGTATCCATAAGCCCCAGAACAGAGCTTAACAATCCCACATACGGAAGCAGTTCGTCCGGCACTTTCTTACAGTCAAATGCCAGCATCAGATACGCAATCTGATTCGTAAACAGGTTGTGATGAATCACATCCACATCTGCAATACTCTTTTTATCAATATAAAGCTTTGCCGGCTCTCTTTCAATGTCTGACAGCTTTAACATCGGAATCCGTTCCAGTTCTTCCTGTGGGGACGGCTCGTCCTGATAAGCCTTTAATGCCGCCGTATCTGCCACAATGGCTTCCAGCTCTTCCTTTGAAAGACTGTTTTTATACGTTTCAAGCCGCTTTGCTTCCTCTGCCGCTTTTTCTTCTTCCAGTCCGCGCTTTGGCACTAATGCAATCAGACTGCCATGGCTGTTGTCAAGTAAATATTTCTGAATCAGCTCTTCAAAAAGCCCCTCGTCAAGTTCTTTGCGAAGCTGTGCAAATGTATCCAGTGCCTGAACATGGATAAACGGTTCATTTTCATCGTAAAGCCAGCTGTCCATCATCGTCAGATAATACATCAGTCCATTCGGGTATGCCCCGTAGTCCGCTTCACGGAACTTAAATTCATAATAATTCATGCCCGCAAGTGCCATACGTTTGTCAATGCCGTTTTTTGCAATATCACGCAGCACTTCTTCAATCGTATCAACAAATGCCTTCTTCTGGGATTCTTCCGCATTTTTGGCAACAATTGAATAAACCGGCTGTAATACGGAGGATTCCAGACTGCTGTAAATGTCCGTTCCGATTCCTTTATCAATCAATGCCTGCTTTAACTTAGCCCCCGGCGCCATAACCAGCACGTAATCTAATATCTGCATTGCAAGGTACAGCTTTTTATCCAGTGCCGTTCCGACCACCTTGTTGTAAGATAAATAAGTATTATTCTCAAGCGGTTCATCTTCTGTCACCGCATAGTAATGTGTTTCTTCCTTTAATATATCAAACGGCCTCTGCATCGCGATATCTGCATCAATCTGCACATCGTTTGCATCAAAATTCTTTAAATATTCGTTATCCAGATAATCAAGGCGCTCCTGCACATCAAAATCACCGTACAGATAGATATAACTGTTCGCCGGGTGATACCATTTTTTGTGGTATGCCAGAAAATCTTCATAAGAAAGTTCCGGGATATGCGACGGTTCTCCACCGGATTCAAAACGGTATGCCGTATCCGGAAATAAAGATACAAACGTATCTCTGGAAAGCACATCGTCCGGTGAGGAATATACACCCTTCATTTCATTAAACACAACACCGTTGTACTTTAACGGACTGTCGATACTGTCTAATTCGTAATGCCAGCCCTCCTGCTTAAAAATCTGCTCTCTCTGATAGATATTCGGATAAAATACCGCATCCATATAGACATCCGTAATATTCTTAAAATCTGCCAGATTACAGCTTGCCACCGGATACACCGTCTTGTCCGGGTAGGTCATTGCATTTAAAAATGTATTTAATGAGCCCTTGCACAATTCCACAAACGGGTCTTTGACCGGATATTTTCTGGAGCCGCACAGTGTGGAATGTTCCATAATGTGCTGAAGTCCCGTATCGTTAAACGGCGGTGTCTTAAAGCCGATGGAAAACACCTTATTTTCATCGTCATTAGACAGCACAACAACTCTTGCACCGCTTTTCTTATGCTTTAACAGCAGTCCTGCCGAATGAATATCTGCAATTTCTTCTTTTTTTATCAGTTCGTATTTACTTAAATCCAGCTGATCCAACGCTGTAGTTATTTCTTTTAAATCCATTGATAGCCCTCATTTCCATTTAATCATACCTGCCGCCCATATTTCAGGCGCATCATAATAAATTAATATACCACAAATACGGGCATCTATGCAAGACTGCTGCACAGTTCGCAGACATAAAAAGGACAGTATGCGCAGATTTTAAGCAAAAAGCACTACGCTGTACTGTCCCTTTATATATTAAGTTTATTTTACTTAAAAAAACCTTTTTTCTTAATATGCTTTTCTTCACCTGTCAGCAGCTTATCATATACTGCAAGGGCTTCTTTCTGTTCGTTGGTAAGCTTTGTCGGAATATCAACAACCAGTGTAATGTAGTGGTCGCCGCGCACATTTTTGTTGCGCAGTGTCGGCATACCTTTTCCTCTTAAACGGACTCTCGTGCCGGATGCCGTTCCCGGCTTTACTTCATAAAGCACTTCACCGTCAACCGTCTTTACCTTAACTTCACCGCCAAGAACAGCCGTCGGATAGCTGATTGTCACATTTGAGAAAATGTTGTAGCCGTCACGTTCAAAGCCAGGTTCTGCGGCAATCATCACTGCTACCAGTAAATCACCTCTTGCGCCGCCGTTCGTACCCGGTTCGCCCTTACCCTGGATTCTGACACACTGACCGTTGTCAATACCCGCAGGAATTGTGACTTCAATCGTCTTCTTTGTGCTGATGTAACCTGTGCCATAGCAGTCCGGACACTTCTCTTTAATAATCTTGCCGGTTCCGTGACAGTCCGGACATGGCTGTACATTTCTTACCATGCCTAAAATAGACTGCTGTGTATAGGCAATCTTACCCTTACCGCCGCACTTACCACAGGTTTCAGGCTGTGTTCCCGGCTTTGCACCGCTTCCGTTACACTTTGTACAGGTTTCTTTTAAATTCACATCGATCTTTTTGCTTGTACCGGTTACGGATTCTGCAAATGTAATTCTAACGGTTGTTCTTACATCAGCGCCGCGCATCGGACCGTTGCTGTTACGTCTTCTTCCGCCGCCGAATAAATCGCCAAAGATGTCACCGCCGCCGAAAATATCGCCGAAAATGTCGCCCATATCGCCGAAATCAAAACCGCCTGCGCCACCGCCGCCGCCATTTTCAAAGGCCGCATGACCAAACTGGTCATACTGCTTTCTTTTCTGTGCATCACTTAATACAGCATATGCTTCCGAAGCTTCCTTAAACTTTGCTTCCGCTTCTTTATCTCCGGGATTGATATCCGGGTGGTATTTTTTTGCAAGCTTACGGTATGCCTTTTTGATGGTCGCATCGTCTGCATCGCGTGAAACGCCTAAGACCTCATAATAATCTCTTTTATCTGCCATAACTTTTACCTTTCTTTTTATACGCTTAAAACTGCATGAGGGAAATTCCCCCATGCAGTTTTACCTGAAGCAAATGTTTCAAACCTTATACTTCCTTGTAATCACCATCAACAACGTCATCACCGTAAGGATTTGCACCGGCTGCTCCGGCATCTGCACCAGCACCGGCTCCCATATCAGGACCTGCACCGGCTGCTCCAGCACCGGCTGCCTGCTGTGCTTCATAAAGCTTAGCGAAAAGCTTCTGGGCGCTTTCCATTAACTTTTCTTTTGCTGCCTTAATTTCATCTACCTGTGAATCTGTCATGTTTTCAGCATCGCTGCCCTCAACAAGTGCCTTTAATGCATTTAAGTCTGCTTCTACAGCTGCCTTATCATTTGCATCTAACTTATCTCCGGCTTCATCTAAGGCTTTCTGTGTCTGGAATACCATTGAATCTGCATCGTTGCGGACTTCAATCGCTTCCTTACGTTTCTTATCCTGTGCTTCGTACTCAGCAGCTTCCTTAACTGCCTTATCGATATCTTCATCAGACATATTAGAACCTGCTGTGATTGTAATATGCTGTTCCTTACCTGTTCCTAAATCCTTAGCAGATACATTTACAATACCGTTGGCATCGATATCGAATGTAACTTCAATCTGAGGTACGCCACGTCTTGCCGGCGGAATACCATCCAGTCTGAACTGTCCAAGGGACTTGTTATCCTTCGCGAACTGTCTTTCACCCTGTACAACGTTGATATCAACGGCTGTCTGGTTATCTGCTGCTGTTGAGAAAATCTGGCTCTTCTTTGTAGGAATTGTTGTATTTCTCTCAATCAGTCTTGTAGCAATACCGCCCATTGTTTCGATAGAAAGTGACAAAGGTGTAACATCCAGAAGAAGGATTTCACCGGCACCGGCATCTCCTGCTAACTTACCACCCTGGATAGATGCACCGATTGCAACACATTCATCAGGATTTAAAGTCTTGCTTGGTTCATGGCCTGTGAGCTGTTTTACCTTATCCTGTACAGCAGGAATTCTTGTAGAACCACCGACTAAGAGTACCTTTGAAAGGTCTGAAGCGGTAAGACCTGCATCATTTAATGCGTTACGTACAGGTTCTGCTGTCTTTTCAACCAGTTCATGTGTTAATTCATCAAATTTAGCTCTTGTAAGAGTCATATCAAAATGCTTTGGACCTTCTGCTGTTGCAGTAATATATGGCAGGTTGATATTGGTTGTTGTAGCGCTTGATAATTCCTTCTTAGCCTGTTCTGCTGCAACCTTTAATCTCTGGAGTGCCATTGTATCCTTAGAAAGGTCTACGCCTTCCTTTGCCTTGAAGTCCTCTAACATATACTGTGTGATTACATTATCAAAGTCATCACCACCGAGTCTGTTGTTACCTGCTGTTGCAAGAACTTCGATAACGCCGTCACCGATTTCGATAATAGACACATCGAATGTACCACCACCGAGGTCATATACCATAATCTTCTGTTCATTTTCGTTATCAAGGCCGTAAGCTAAAGCTGCAGCTGTCGGCTCGTTGATAATTCTCTTTACATCAAGACCTGCAATCTTACC
>OLIX01001109.1_pt1 | contig 24785 bp, 19 predicted proteins | sample 1601331 | NCBI WGS metagenome assembly OLIX01 (sample SAMEA2452120, study PRJEB22498) | human gut metagenome | biome: human feces; feature: human gut; material: feces | place: Australia | collected 2012 | reverse complement strand
AAAATAACTTCTTAGCTGGCCCAGGATACAGTTGAGATAATATTCCTTGAAGTTGCGGTAAGTACCGAAATGATAGCATACAAGTATGGTCATTATCTCGCTTTCTGACATGCGGCCCTTACGGTTCCTGTGCCTTATGCCATCATTACATGGTGATGTCAAATGCAGATTTTTTGAAAGTTCGACACTCAAATTCTTCTCAAATTCATCGATAATACAGAAAATTTCTGTAACTTTGTCCTTGGTAATCATCGCTAATATTATTTGTAACTATTTGATTTTCACCTATAAAGATACAAAATATTTGCGAGATTACCAATTTTTATGGGTGTTTTTTTATCCCGAACTCGCGTAATTATTTTGACTCCATGAGGCAACAAAATTCTAATTTTACAGGCTGTAAATCTGTTCAGAATAAGGCACTATTTTTAATTAAAAAGGCAGAGAAATCCAACCTGACGAGCCATGATTTTCAATCGGAAAAATGACAAATTCTGATGCCATAAATCATAAAATCCAACCTGCGAAAAGCATCATTCCTTGTCAAGAAAAATCAGAATAATTTAGTATTTCCGCATCACGCTGAGAGGACAAATCAGCACATCAGGAAGAACAAAATCAGACAAAATCCACACACTTTTCAGCCGTTCCAAAAGGGCATCTTTTGCATTATAAAAGGACACATATTGCACTCTAAAAGGACACCTTTTGCAATGCAAAACGATACCTTTTACACCCCGATAAGTGGACTCAAAAAATGACAAAAATCATCATCGGAAAGACTGAAAACGGATCAAGAATATTGAAAAAACATCTGCCCTGTATCAAAGAAAAAAGACATGAAAACGGCAACGGTTGGCACCCGAAAAAGATATCCACAATGAACAGAAAGCAGCAAAAAGCCCAAAAAGTTATTAGACAAAAGTGTTGATAACTCTGTGGAAAACCCTGTTGATAACCCTGTGGAAAAGAACGGGATATCAACATACGCCCGGCGAACATAAGCCGATTGGTGGATATCAACACGGTTATACAGATAAAATAATTAAGTTTTCAACAGTTTTATGGCAAAAAAAGATATAAACTTATTAACTTTGCAGTTAAAGTGGGAAATTGTGGATAAATAACGTTATTGCCTGACAATCAACGAAAAGATATTAAAGGCATGTGTTGAAAACGTGTTATTACGGGTTGATAACGAAATGACCAAACTTTTTGGCATAAAGTTTTGAACATATCAACGGCATATCATACAACTCATTCTCTTTTTTTAAAAAAGGAAAAACAAAGGATAATAATAATGATTGTGCGTGTGGACAGGCTTAACCGTAAGGATAAGGCACACCCCCGCACGGCTAACGAAACAAACACTATGGTTAAAGAAGAATGGACAGAGAAGGGCTACATAGACGAGCCTGCTGACAACGGCACCGACCTGGCCGCCGAGATAAGAAGAATGTGCAAGGAGAAAGACGCCATAATACTGGCCCACTACTACACCGACGGATCGGTGCAGAAGGTGGCCGACTTCATTGGCGACTCGCTGGCCCTGGCGCGCAAGGCTGCCAAGACCGACGCCAAGATTATCGTGATGTGCGGCGTTCACTTCATGGCGGAGACGTGCAAGATACTTTGCCCCGAAAAGCTGGTGATCTGTCCTGACCTCAACGCCGGATGCTCGCTGGCCGACTCATGCCGCGCCGAAGACCTCAAGAAGTTTAAGCAGGAGCACCCGGGCTACACCGTGGTGAGCTATGTCAACACTACGGCTGCCGTGAAGGCGCTGACCGACGTGGTGGTTACGAGCGGCAACGCGAAGAAGATAGTAGACCAGCTGCCGAAGGACGAGAAGATAATCTTTGGACCTGACCACAACCTGGGCAGCTACATCAACGCCGTTACGGGCCGCGAGATGCTGCTCTGGAACGGTGGATGCCATGTGCATGAGCGCTTCTCGCCTCAGGCCATCGTTGAGATGAAGAAGGAACACCCCGACGCCATCGTGCTGGTTCACCCCGAGTGCAAGGGTCCCGTAGTGAAGCTTGCCGACGTGGTAGGCTCAACGGCAGTGCTGCTCGACTATGCTGTGGCACATCCCGACAAGGAGTATATCGTGGCAACAGAGCCGGGCATACTGTTCGAGATGCAGCGCCAGTGCCCCGACACGGTGTTCCTGCCCGTGCCTCCCGAAGTGAGCGAAGGCTCCGCAGGCTGCTCTTGCAACGAGTGTGAATACATGAAGATGAACACCCTGCTCAAAGTTTACAACGCCCTGAAGCATGAATGGCCCAGCGTAGACGTTCCTGCCGACATAGCAGCCGAGGCTGTGAAGCCGATAAACCGCATGCTGGAGATGAGCTAGATATTCATAATTAAAAATTAAGAATTAAAAATTAAAAATTAAAGGGCTGGGAAAGAATATAATGTCAGAAAATCAACGGCTTTGCGTAATGTCTTAAATCGCCGGCTAAAATTTTTCCTTAATTATTATTTCTCCATTCCTCCCAGCCCTTTAATTCCAAATTCTTAATTCTTAATTCTTAATTTTTAATTCTTAATTCTAAGTACTCTGTGCGAATATTATTAATTGGTGAGGCGAGCTATCTGCACAACACTCTGAAGAAGGGACTGATTGAAGACGGTCATCAGGTGGTGCTGATGTCTGACGGCAACAACTGGCACAACTCTCCGAGGGACATCGACCTGAAAAGAGACATGCGCTGGGGAAAGCTGAGCGGACTGAAAGTGCTGTGGCAGCTCTTGAGGCATTATAAATGTCTTGTGGGCAACGACATCGTGCAGATACACAACTATCAGTTTGTGCCGCTGAAGATGTGGTGGAACAGACATCTTATCAGCTTCCTTAAACGGCATAACAGGTATATGGTCAAGGGCTGCTTCGGCGACGACCCCGTGGTATTAGACAGTCAGGCTGTAGGAGTGCCCGAATATTCGGATACATATTGGGACGGACGGCCGCAGAACGTTGAGCTTAACAAGGAGCGCACGGCCGAGATGAATATGGTGCCGGTGCGTCATTGCAGCGGCTTTGCCAACCGCGAGTCTGACGCTCTTGTGGCATGCCTTTACGAATATTATCTGTGCTACCGCTCATGGCTCGAATATGGCAAGCTGCACTACATACCCCTGCCGATAGAGATTCCTGAGGGGGCACACGCAAAGCATATAGCCGACGGCCGTAAGCTGAAGGTACTCGTGGGCATACAGCCCAAGCGCGACTATCTTAAAGGTGCCGCTTATATAGGGCGACTGGTTGAGCAGGTGGCAAAAGAGAACGACGGACTGATTGAGGTTAACACGGTTGAGGGTGTGCCCTACGATGAATATTGCCGTATGCTCAGCGAGACCGACGTGCTGGTGGATCAGCTCTACAGCTACACGCCGTCGATGAATTCGCTGGCTGCCATGGCGCGCGGAACGGTGGTGATAGGCGGCGGCGAGGAAGAGTTCTATAAGTTTATCGGCGAGGACGAGCTGCGGCCGATAATAAATGTAAGGCCTGGGCGCGACGAAGACAACCTGAACACGCTGCGCCGGACGCTGACCGACCGCAAGTTGCTGGAGAAGATGTCGCAGCAGAGCATTGATTTCGTAAAGAAGTATCACGACTACCGCAAAGTGGCGCGCCAGTATGAGCATCTGTATGAACGGCTGCTTGCCGGAGAGTTTGACATCTATTAGAAAGATAAATCAAGCCCCCAAAAATACACACCGGCTGACGCTTTCAGCCGGATTTGGGATAAATAATAAAAAAATAAGCTGACAGAACTGTGTTGTTGTCTGTCAGCTTATTTTTGTTTGAATGTATGCCCGGCACTTGCTGTATATTGTTTCTTCGAGAATAAGCCGGATACCTGTACACAAGGAGATTACACTACAACTTAATATTTCTTATCCCGAATTCACGTAATTTATACATGCATACAATTAAATCAAATATATAATGGCTAAATTTGCAGTGACTTATAAAACGAATAAACATGAGAAGTATTACGATTAAACAATGTCTTGTTATGTTACTTCTTATAGTCTCAAGTAACATTTCCATAGCGCAAGATTGTCTTGACACTGAATCTTATTATCAATACATTAAAAATAACGGAAAGCCACATCTGGAATATGTGCTTGATAAAATACGTTCACATTCAGTTGTTGCAATAGGAGAAGACCATTGGATAGATGCACATCCTCAATTCTTATGCGATTTGATAACAGCTTCGGCACAGGATTCAACGGCTAATATTGATGCGTTAGCAGTTGAGTTTGGTTCCGAAAGGTATCAGTATCTCGCAGACAGCCTGATAAAATCCCCGGTTTACAGAGAAGATCTGGTATTTAAGATATTGCAATACACACCCGATGATTTGGGTAATCCATATAAAGAATATGCAGATGTTTTCAAATCTGTATGGGAAAACAATCAAAAGAAGCCTAAAAGTCTGCGGACACGTATCCTTTTATTGGATCCGGCGTATGTACAAGATTATTTTGATGGCAAAAAATATGTATATACGGGCTCACGGGATGATAATATGTTTAATATCATTAGGAACTATATCATTAAACGCGCGCACATAGTATTTTATGCAGGAGCGTCACATACCCTGGCTCGTATAAATGGCATACGCCAAGGTAACTACTACTATAATTGGCCTTCAGCCGGCTTTTTACTCAAAAGTTGTTATCCTAAAGATGTATTCATCATCAATTTATGGGGTGGTCAGATGGGAACCAAAGGCTATATAGAGAATAGTGAAACGCGGTGGAACCTTATAGCTGGCGGTGTGATAGATAAAGCATTTCAGAAATATGGCAATAAACCTGTTGGATTTGATTTAAAAGATGATTTTCCTCTGTTAAGAACAGAAACATATTTCGCTAATCCCACAACAAAGATGTCAAGTTATGGCGAGAAAGGTTCTCCGTACACAAAAGAACAAAAGCTTAGTGATATATGCGATGGTATTGTATTTGTCAAACCTGTATCTGAATTTAATGGAGCACACCTTATCAATATCTATGATGATAAATTTATCGAGAAGGCAAATAAACGCACTAAAGGCTCTTGTAAGACAGCAGAAGATATTTTGAAAACGGTAAAGGAATGGCATCCTATTCTGCAATTTTAATGCTATTGACATAAAAAAGTGATGCCTTTGACGGCATAATATATTAAAACCCCGAAAGCTGAGTAAAACTTTCGGGGTTTTTAATATGTTTAATGCCACGCTTTTTTAATAAACGGATAAATAGGCTTGTCATTATTTATGCCTTATTTCTTGCCGCAAAGCGTTTTATTTCTTGTCGCAAATCGTCTTATTTTTTGTCGCAAATCGAGCCAATCAGCTCTTTCCATTTGTTCATGATGTTGTCGCGGTCAAACTTGTTGATTGTGAGCCTCGCATTGGCCCCATATTTCGCTCTGAGAGCCTCGTCGCCAGCCATGCGGATAATTGCCCGCGTGAGAGCCTTCGGGTCGTTCTGAGGCACTATAATGCCGTTGTAGCCGTCTTCTGCGATGTCTCTTGCGCCGTAGATATAGTCAACCGTCACGCAAGGCAGTCCGCATGCCTGTCCTTCGGCAAGCACGAGCGACAGTCCTTCGTATCGCGAGGTTACAATCTGCATGCTGTGGCTTGCGTAAGCCTCGTTCATGTTTTCACACCTTCCGCGCAGCACCACCCTGCCGTCGAGTCCGCACCGCGTTATCTGCCGTTGCAGTTCGTCGTGCAGCGAGCCTTCGCCGTAGATGTCGAGTTGCCAGTCGGGGCATGCCTTGGCAACATTCTTCCAGCAGTCTATCAGCAGGTCGAAGCCCTTTACGTGTTCCAGTCTGCCCACGGCTATCGCCCTTTTCACGCCATAGTCGGCCACATATTTGCCGGGCGTGTTCACAAAGTTAGGTATCACCTCTACCCTCTTTGCCGCCTTATATTCGCGTGCGTCGTCGGCCGTAAGGCACACCACGGCGTCGGCCTTTCGTTCCATTAGCCCGAACATACGGCTGTAAGGCGTGAACCTGCGTGCCGAGTGCGACTCGTACACCTTGCGTGCCTTGGTGCGGCAGAGCGGCAGCAGCAGCGCGCCTATCACCATGGTGAAGAATATTATGTCGGGCCGGGTGTCTTTCACAATCTTGTTGAATCTTCTAAGGGCTGTCATCAGCGTGGCTGCCCTTTTGATTGTCCGCATGGCTATGTTGCCCTTGTTGTCGGTAAACTCTACGTTGAGCGACACCAGTTTTACGCCCTTGTTGAGCCTGTAGCCCGGCGGACGGTCGTCGTGATACACCGACACAACGGTTATGTCGTATCCGCAGTTGGCCTCAAGGAAGTTAACCTTCTCGGATATAATCCTCTCGGCTCCTCCCTTTATGCTGAAATCTTCGATGAGATAAATGAGTTTCATATTTTGGAAAATAAGTTAAACAGCCGGCACGAAAGTTTTAGCTTCAGCACGTTGAGCATAACGGCCTTCACGCAGTCGTTGGGGCTGTTATATTTCTTTATGCTCACTTTCTGGTTCCACAGCATCGTTGAGTGAGTGTTGCGGTAAGCATAGAGCTGCGTGTTAAACATGTTCATGTAAGTGCGGTGCCACCGCTTTTCGGCGGTGTTTATGTCGAGCGTCCTTACAAGATACATCTGTGCCTCGAGCAGTTTGTCCATGCTGTTTTTGGTAGATTGTGCCACGATGCCCTCTCCGTTCCAGTGATATAAATACATGCCCTGCCCTATAGTGGCTATCAGCGGATTCTTTTTCAGCAGCAGCGCGAGGGTGTAGACGTCTTCGTATATCTTGCCTTTTGGAAAGCGCACATCGCCGAACATGGTTCTTTTATACACCTTGTTCCATGCCCAGCAGTGTTCAAGACCGAAGCGCGAGAGCCAGTCGAGAGCCGTGGCGTAGGTCATGTCTCCCGGATTGAACACATGTTCGTCGGGTCTGCCGGGCCGTTCTTTCACGGGATATTCTATTATGTCATAGTCGGGATTTGCCAGTGCCTTGCTCATCACGGCATCAAGAGTGCCCGGCGCCAGCTCGTCGTCGCTGTCAACAAAGGTGATGTAGCTGCCCTTGCAGCGGTCGAGTCCGTAGTTGCGGGCATCAGACAGTCCGCCGTTTTGCTTGTGCATCACTCTTATCCTGCCGTCGGTCGTGCCTATCTTTTCGGCCATGGCTCCGCTTCTGTCGGGCGAGCCGTCGTCGATGAGCAGCAGTTCGTAGTCGGTGAACGGCTGTGAAAGAATGCTCTTGACGCACCTTTCGAGCGTCTTCTCCACTTTATAAACGGGAACGATGATACTGAGTTTCATATTTGCAAATTTAAAAAAATAAATAGCATTATTTGCAATTTATGCTGTTTATTGTGTCTTTTAAGGTGCGTTTATATGACGCACTTGACGACACGGTCTAAAAACTGCGCCTTTTATTTTGTTTTGCCGCTGCCTTTCACTATATTTGCATGGCATACGCCGGCCTGCAGTTGCGTAACGGCGCGGCAGCTCCTTAAATATTTATATCTGTGCAAAACAAAATGATAAACCAACTGTCAATACTTATCCCCGTATATAACGACAATGCCGTGGCGCTTGTCAGGGTGCTGCATTCGCAGGCCGAGGCAATAGACGGACTTGAATATGAGATTCTGGCAATAGACGACGGCAGCACCAACGAGGCCGTGATAGCCGAAAACAGGGCGATAGACGGACTTTCTAACTGCCGCTACGTGATTGACCGCCACCACGACTGCCGTGCCGCCATGCGCAACAATATGGCGTCTAAGGGCAAATATGAGTGGCATCTGATGGTCGACGCGCGCCTGAGTCTGGTCTACGACGACTTTCTGCTGCGCTATCTCCGCAGCGGAGCGCAGCGCGGCGAGTCTGTGTGCGGCGGCGTGTGTGTTGACGGTGGGGCCGATTCGGCAAGATTATATAAGGAGAACCTGCGCTTCAGATATGAGAAATTTGAGGAGAAAAACCATTCGGTTGAGGTGAGGAACAGGCTGCCATACAATTCGTTTCGCACCACAAACTTTTTTTATCACCGCTCCGTTCTTGAGCGTGTGCCTTACGACGAAAGAATAAAGGGCTACGGATATGAGGACGTAATGCTTGGCCGTGAGTTCCGCAATAGCGGCATTGTGGTAAGGCATATAGACAATCCAGTGGCTTATACGTGCTTTGAAGGCAACGCGGCTTATCTGAAGAAGATTGAGGAGGCCATGCTCACTCTGCATCAGTTTGCAGGCGAACTTAAAGACTATTCGCCGCTGCTCGGCATGGTGGGCAGGTTAAGGTCGATGCATGTTCTGTGGCTTGTAAAGCTGTTTCACAGAATGTTCCGCGGCGCCGAACTGCGCAATCTTAAGGGTAATAAGCCGTCGTTGGCGGTATTTAAGCTCTATAAACTTGGTTTCTTTGCCTGCATCTGACCTTCGCCGTATGCGGCTATCAGCGTGATGCAGAACGGCAGCGAGGCGTCAAGATAAGTTATATCGTAGGCAGGATTGAATATGTCGGTCCAGTTGCCGTACACATACATATTATGTCCGTATGCCAGCACGGGCACCAGGATAAGCATTATAGCCGAGAAGAACATAAGCATCTTGTTGTTTCCATTCCATTTTAACGCCATTATCACAGCAACCGCGAGCAGCAGAAGCGAGTCGGCTGGGCGTCCTTGTCTGGCCTGAAGCGAGAAAGGATTGTTCTCGGCAATGAACAGGCCGTGCCAGTCCCACAGTGCAAACGGCAGGAACGTAAGGCACAATACGGCTGCGGCAATGAGCAGCGCTGACGCCTTGCGGCCCGCGGAAAGCCTGAGCCAGAAGGGAAAGAACATGATGAAAAGAGGAAATGCCGTGCTCAGTCGGGTTGAAAGCCACAGGCCTGCTATGGCTGAGAGCAGCAAGGGATGTTTAATGAAGGTTATCTTCTTGCATATAAGGAGGTTGATAAACGATGCAAGAAGAAGAAAATTGGATATAAGGTCGCTCCTTACTGCCGTTTCATACCACAGGTTAAGGCTGAGCGCAAGCAGCACGGTGGCCTTTATTCCGGCCTGATAGCCGTATGCGGCCTTGACGCTGATGACGAACAGAAGGGCGGTGAAAATCTCTGAAAGGCCTACGTTGCCGAGCGCCCAGAAGGGTATGTGGAATGCCATCCACACAGGGAACGGCGAGGCATATCCGCCTAAATGGGTTTGTGCCGAGTAGGGAAACTGACCGCTGAACATGGCTGTGAGCGGATTGGCTATGGCCGACCAGCGGTCAACCTGGTTCTGCATAGGGTCGAAATGGTATTGAACGGCAGTCATAACAGCTGCCATAATCACTGCCATCGACCAGAATATAGCATCAGAATGTCTGTTTATGATTGTCTTGCGGCGATTGAACAGCAGCATAATCAGCGCCAGCACAACGGCATAGGTTATGCATATATAGCCGAAATGTTCGGTGGCTCTCATGCCGTATTTGCATGCCATGATGTAGCATATTGCGATGTAGAGTATTGAGGTGAATACGGTTGTGAAGTGCTTTTTCAGTTCGTTGTTTATCTTGTTGTAAACGGCGGCTATTACAGTTGATATGGCGATGTATTTCACTATCGACACAATGCCCGTTACAAACGGCATGAAGTTGTAGTGAACGATGTATATCTCATAGCTTATCTTGCCGAACCATGTTATGGGTTTCATCTTGCGGAACACAGGAAAAATGTGGGGCGCTGTTATTATTGCTACGGCAAGGGGCAGCTTTATGTTGAGCAGGATGAAGTTGAACGGCAGCGTGCCGATGTATCTCCTTACGAACGGAATTTCCTTGACGAGCATGAACAGGGTGCCGTAGGCAAATGCGGCAATGGTGAACTTGAGTATCATGTTGCGGCTTAGCTGCTTCACTTTGCCGTAATGCTGCGACACAATGTATCCGCAGAAGAACGAGAAAGCCTGCTCGCTCATCAGCTGTTGCGTAAAGATGAAGGCTATTGAGAATAATGCGAGTATCTTTGTGGTGTGCCGTGGAATAAATTTTCGGGCTGCCCAATAGATGATGTACCACCTGACGATGAAGTCGACAAACCACAGTTCTGAGTCGGTGAACAGCAGGTTGTAAAGCAGTTTTGACCCGTCGAAATGCTCCTCGAAGGGCAGTTTCATCAGTATTATGATCCAGTATGGAATGGCCACCCTGACTATTCTTTTATACCAATAGCCGGCAAGGCCGTTTTTCTTGTAGCTTTCGTTAAGTCCGAAACCTGATATAAACAGAAACGCAGCCACGCCTACGCTTCCGAGAATGTTGAGAATGCGCGGATATCCTTCAATCTGCATTATGAAGTGCATCAGCATTATCATTATTGCCGATATGCCTTGCATCCATAATGTGTTTTCGTGAGACAGAATTTCAGTATTTCGTACCACTTATCTTAGATGATGTTTTTTGTATGTTATGATGTCAGTTCACTATGGCAATCTTGCACACTGTGCCCTTGTCGCCCGACGATGTGGCCGTCTGAACCATATACACGCCTGATGCCACACGCTTGCCGTTGAGGTCGCAGCCGTCCCATGTGTACGATCCGCCCGTGCTTCTTCCCTTGTTTACCAGCGCTCCGTTGGATGTAACAATCTTTATGTCGGCGTCGTAGGTAAGGCCTGTTATGGTTATCAGTCCTGTGTAGTCGGGTCTCACGGGGTTAGGATATGCGTAGACGTTGTCTTTGGTCATCTCGTCAGTAGGCTCGGTTGCGTCGCTCTTATAAGAGCATAGGCCCTTGTCTGTTGCGAAATACACTTGGCCCGTGTTGCCGTCGATGGCTATGTCCTGCACAAGGTTTGACGGCAGCGGCGAGTTGTCCGTGGTGAAATGGCTTATCTGAGTGTTGTTGTCGGCACTGATGAGGAACACTCCGTTAGAGTTGGTGCCTATCCATTTGCGGTTGCCTCCGTCCACGGCGATGGCGCGCACGTCGATGCCCGAGAGCAGATAGTCGGCATAGTTGGTGCCGTCGTTGCGCGGCACTTTGTGCTGGGTGAATGTTGTTGAGCCGCTCTGTATGGCGCTTGCCGAGAGATAAACGGGACCGGCGTTGGTGCCTATCCAAATGTTGCCGTCTCTGTCTTCAACGGGGCAGAATATGTAATTTGCGCCCAGACTTGTTCCGTCTTGATTTATTATGCTCGGTCCGTATTTTGTCAATACGTCGTTGGCGTAGTCGTATGAGTAAAGAATGGTGTTATTGTAATAGTTGTTTACGAACCACATCTTGCCATTGGTGTTGCTTATAAACGCCTTTTCGAGGTCGTAGCTGCTTGTTCCGCTCAGTTCCGGATGTTGGTATGTGGCCCATTTGCCGTCGGCTTTCGACATACTCTTAATGCTGTTGCTGACAAGCGAATTAAGTACCCATAAATTTCCGGCAGCGTCGTATTTCACCGATGATGCCACTGCATAGTCTTTCGACGGAGGTGTAAACGGCGATTTAAGTTCGCTGTTGTCATAATTGTAATGCTTAACGAACTTGCCGTCCTGAAACTCATACAGTCCGCTCTTGGCGCCTGCCATGACGTGTCCGCTGACGGTAGGGTCGAAGTCGAGGCACAGAACGTCTACATAGTTGTGGCCTATCTTGTCGCTTGTTACCGTTTCAAATTCCGACCATTGGCTGCCGTTCCACATGTGAATCTCGCCCGGACGGTTGCCGTCGGTTTCCTGCGACCACAGGCCGCCCACGCCATATAGGCTTCCGTTGTTGATGTATATGTGGTAAAAGTTGTTCGACGCCGGGCCGTCGGGCGCAACGCCTTCGGTTACATATACGGGCACGTTGTCGCTGTTGAGCTTATATCCGGTAAGCTTTCCGTCGTCGGTCTTTGTCCACCAGATGCCTTCTGCCTGGTCAAACACCTTGGTGCGGTCAACGTTTTGCGCCACATAGTCGGCCGTGCGGCTCCAGTTGTTCTTGTCGAGCAGATTGTCCTGCATGTTTCCGCGGTAGATTCCGTTGGTATTCGACGCAGCGTAGATGTAGTTGCCGTCAATGTAGCAGTAGTCAACCGAGAATCCGAGCTGATAAGAGTCGGATATGCTTCCGTTGCTGACGTTCATCTTTACTATGCCGAAAGCCGTAGAAAGGTAGGCATACTGGTTGTAGATATAGATGTTGTTGATGGTCTTGTCGTAGGTGGCTTCCTTCATGTATAGGTCGGGCACGTTGGTGACATTGCCGTTTCTTGCAATCAGGTCGATGTTCGAGTTGGTGTATGCTACCACCAGACGGCCTGTGTTTTTCGACCATGCTATGTGCTTTACTTCTATGTCCGACAGCAGGTTAGTTTTGTCGTAGGTTGATATAAGGCCGTCAGACGGGTTATATGAGAACAGTCCGCTTGATGCCAGCACATACACTTCCTTGCCCGTCGGCTCTATTTCGGTTATGTTGCTGTAGCTCGGATACAGCGTCCAACCGTCGGTTTCACTTGCGGCTGAGGCTTGTTTGGCCACTGCTGTCAGCATGAGCAGGCACGGCATAAGATTAAAGACAATACGTCTGAGTGTATGTATGTTGATGTTTCGCATATTTGTTTTGTTTACAGTCTGAGGCTTGTTGCTCAGATATATAACGCTGTCAAATAAAATTTGTTTTGTCTGACGCCAAAAAATCTTTGTCCTGATATGCCTCTATATGTTTATTCTTTTATTCTATAATTTTTATAATGTGCCTTAAAAAGGTTCTGAAGTCGCCGTCTTCGTGTAACTTGTCGTTCTTCAGATTGCATTGATTATGATGCTTGGTGACATTTTTACGGCACATTATAAAATGATAAAAAGATGGTTGAAATAACCACGTGAGGCAGTTTCGTGACAAAGAAACAGTATATGTAAATAGACATAAAGGCAGGCGGCTATTTGTTGCCGCTTGCCTGTTTGAGATATTCAACGAGTTTCTGCACGGCCTTGGCGCGGTGAGATATCTTGTTCTTAATCTCATGGCCCAGTTCGGCAAAAGTCTTGTCGTAGCCTTCGGGACGGAATATCGGGTCGTATCCGAAGCCCTCTCCTCCCCTCTTTTCGCGTATTATGTCGCCTTCTGCCACGCCTTCAAACAGCTTCACGTCGTCCTCGCCGTTGCCGGTTATCAGCGCTATAACCGTGCGGAAGCGCGCCTTGCGGTTGTCGTTGTCGCCGAGTTTATCCATCAGCTTTGCCATGTTTGCTTCGCTGTCGTGTCCCTCGCCTCCGGCGTAGCGTGCCGAATATACACCCGGTTCACCTCCGAGCGCGTCCACTTCGAGTCCCGTATCATCGGCAAAGCAGCTCATGCCGTATTTGTCATACACGTAGTGAGCCTTTTGCAGGGCGTTGCCTTCCAGCGTGTCGGATGTCTCGGGAATGTCCTCGTGACAGTTGATGTCGGCCAGCGACATCACTTCAATCTTGTCGCCGAGCATCTCTCTTATCTCGGCCAGCTTGTTCTTATTGTTTGTTGCAAAAACTATTTTCATTTCTTTTTCAGTCGTTTTTCAATAAGCCTCATACTTTTTTCATGAGTCTTTCTTGATTTTTTCCTTCAGTGTCTTTTCCTTCATGTGCTTCGGCACTTTTACCTTTATCTGGTCGAAGCCTTCGCCGTAAACTCCGATAACCGAGCTTTGGCTCACAAAGGCGTTGGGGTCGATAACCTTTATCAGTCGGAATATGGTTACGCTCTCGTTTTTCTTTGCCAGCAGACATAGCACCTTGGTTTCCTTGCCCGTATACCATCCGTGACCGTCGAGTATTGTTATGGTGTGGTCGGTGGTGGTGGCTATGGCGTTGGCTATCTCCTGGTATTTCTTGGAGAATATGAAGAACTGCACCGACTGCCGCTGCCAGTTCATCACATAGTCGAGCATCGAGCATTCTATGAACATGGTGCAAAGACCGAACACTACTTTCTGGCATCTAATCTCCACCGGACCGAATGTGTCGATGAAAAGACAGCTGCCTATGATACAGAGGTCAACCAGAATGAGCACCTTGCCGAGCGATATGTTGTGATATTTGTTCACCACGGCGGCCACGATGTCGGTTCCTCCGGTGCTTCCGTTGTTGAGGAACACTATAGCAAGCGCCGTACCTGTGAGAATACATCCTATCACGAGCGACATGAAGTCGTTGCCTTCGCCCAGCAGCTTGTAGAACGAGCCGTCGGGCCTTACCACAATGTCTTGCGCCACTTCGAGCAGGAACGTCAGCGCAAAGGTGGCATAGATGGTTTTCATAAGGAAACGCCAGCCCAATATCTTCAGGGCCGCCACAATGAGCACGGCGTTGATTATGAAGAATGTGTATTGCACCGGAAACGTCGTAACATAGAATATTATGGCTCCGATACCGGCAATTCCTCCTGTCACTATCTTGTAGGGCAACAGGAATACTGTGAATCCAAACGTGTATAGCATCAGTCCGAGAGTGATGTTGAAGTAGTCTTTGGCTTCACGGATTAATATTTGCTTCTGCATGGCTGTTAAGTTTATAAGGTGAAGTGTGTGTTTTTTTATAAGTTGTGTGTGTACAGGATGCAGTCAGACTGTGTAATTTTCTCCCGGGGCATCTTTTTAGGCTGCGTCGTGGCCGGACCTTTATTCTGTGTCCGGCCACTGCTGCCTGTATATTGTTGCCCTGTGGGCGTTATTTTGCCGTAAGTGTGCGGTCTTGCGGTTATTTTACAACCACGTTGACCATTCTCTTCGGTACGATAATTACTTTTACAATCTGCTTGCCTTCTATATATTTAGCCGTCTTGGGGTCGGCCATCACGGCCTTCTCGATGGCTGCGTTGTCGGCGTCGGCAGCAAACTGCATCTCGAAACGGCGCTTGCCGTTGAATGCAATACCCATCTGAACGGTGCTTTCAACAAGATATTTCTCGTCGTATTTCGGCCAGCAGGCGTCGAATATGCTGACATTGTTGCCCAGCGCGTGCCACAGTTCTTCGGCTATGTGGGGCGCAAATGGTGCTATAAGGGCTACCACGTCGGTCAGCAATGCCTTATTGCGGCATTTAAGCTGATGCAGCTCGTTTACGCAAATCATGAAGGCTGATATGCTGGTGTTGTAGCTGAATTGCTCAATGTCTTGCGTAACCTTCTTGATGAGCTTATGAACTGATTTATACTGCTCTGGCGTAGGCTCGCTGTCGTCGGGCAGGAATTCGCCTGTGCGCTGATCGTAGAACAGTGCCCAGAATTTCTTCAGGAAGCGGTGGCAGCCGTCTATTCCGTTTGTATCCCATGGCTTGCTCTGCTCAACAGGACCGAGGAACATCTCGTAGAGACGCAGCGTGTCGGCTCCGTATTTGTCGACAATCATGTCGGGGTTGACAACGTTGAACATCGACTTAGACATCTTCTCTATAGCCCATCCGCACACATACTTGCCGTCTTCGAGTATGAATTCGGCGTCGTTGTATTCGGGGCGCCATGCCTTGAATGCCTCTGTGTCGAGCACATCGCCGTGAACAATGTTTACGTCAACGTGTATAGGTGTTACGTCATACTTGTCTTTCAGTCCGAGACTTACAAACAGCGGTTTCTTTGAATGGTCGTCGCTGTTTACGCGGTAAACGAAGTTAGAGCGTCCCTGAATCATACCCTGGTTGACGAGCTTCTTGAACGGCTCTTCCTGACACGACACACCGAGGTCGAACAGGAACTTGTTCCAGAATCGTGAGTATATAAGGTGACCCGTGGCATGCTCTGTTCCGCCCACATACAGGTCAACGTTCTGCCAGTAGTGGTCGGCCTCAGGGCTTACAAGGGCGTTGTCGTTGTGCGGATCCATATAGCGCAGATAGTAGGCTGATGAGCCTGCAAATCCGGGCATGGTGTTAAGTTCGAGAGGGAACACTGTCTTGTTGTCTATCAGACTCTTGTCCACAACCTCGTTCTTCTCTGTGTCCCAAGCCCATTTCTTTGCGTGTCCGAGTGGCGGCTCGCCTGTCTCTGTAGGCTTATACTGGTCTATATCGGGCAGCTCGAGCGGCAGCTTGTCTTCAGGAATCATGTAAGGCATGCCGTCCTTATAGTAAACCGGGAACGGCTCGCCCCAGTAGCGCTGGCGTGAGAAAATGGCGTCGCGCAGACGGTAGTTCACCTTCACGCGGCCCATGTTGTGAGAAGTTACAAACTCCTTGGTCTTCTTTATTGCCTCTTTTACGCTCAGACCGTTGAGTGAGAATCCGTCGAGAGTCTCCACTCCACTCTTAGGCGAGTTGCATACGGTGCCCTCTTTGGCGTCGAAGCTTTCCTCGCTTACGTCGCATCCCTCTATAAGCGGACGTATCTCCAGTCCGAAATGCTTTGCAAAGGCATAGTCGCGCGAGTCGTGCGCAGGCACAGCCATTATGGCTCCTGTGCCGTATCCTGCCAGCACATAGTCAGAAATCCAGATAGAAATGTTCTCGCCCGTAAACGGATTAACGGCGTAAGAGCCTGAGAACACGCCCGTAACAGAGCGGTCGCTGATGCGCTCGCGCTCAGTGCGCTTCTTTGTCTTCTCTATATATGCGTCCACCTCGGCTTTCTGCTCAGGTGTGGTAAGTTTCTCAACGAGTTCGCTTTCAGGTGCCAGCACCATGAACGTTACGCCGAATATTGTGTCGGCACGTGTTGTGAAGATGGTGAAAGCCCAGTCTTGTCCGGCAACCTTAAACTGCATCTCTGTTCCTTCAGAACGGCCAATCCAGTTGCGCTGAGTCTCCTTCAGCGACTCAGTCCAGTCTACAGTGTCGAGTCCGTCGAGCAGTCGCTGTGCATAGGCGCTTACACGCAGACACCACTGCATCATTTTCTTCTGTACAACGGGATATCCGCCGCGCACGCTCACGCCGTCAACCACCTCATCGTTGGCAAGCACAGTGCCCAGTCCGGCGCACCAGTTAACCATCGTCTCGCCCAGATAGGCTATGCGGTAGTTCATCAGCGTCTGCTGCTGTTCTTTCTCGCTCATGGCGTTCCATTTGCCGGCTGTGAAGCTCAGCTCCTCGCTCTGTGCCACGTCGAGTCCCTCGGTGCCCTTCTGGCTGAAGTGCTCTATGAGCTTCTCTATAGGCTGTGCCTTATGGCAAGTGTTGCAGTAGAACGAGTTGAACATCTTCTGGAAAGCCCATTGTGTCCATTTATAATATTTAGGGTCGCAGGTGCGCACCTCACGGTTCCAGTCGAACGAGAATCCTATCTTGTCCAGCTGACTGCGGTATCTGCTTATGTTTTCGGATGTAGTTATGGCCGGATGCTGTCCTGTCTGTATGGCATACTGCTCGGCGGGCAGTCCGTAGGCGTCGTATCCCATAGGGTTGAGCACGTTATATCCCATCAGTCTTTTGTAGCGGGCGTAGATGTCGCTGGCAATATATCCCAGCGGGTGTCCCACGTGCAGTCCTGCTCCCGATGGATAAGGAAACATGTTGAGCACATAGAATTTCTCTTTGCTCTTGTCTTCAGTAACCTCGTAGGTCTTCATTTCGGCCCACCGTTTCTGCCATTTCTTCTCAATCTCTCTGAAATTGTATTCCATTGTTTCTTATCGTTGTTTTTTATTCTTTGTGTTATTTATGCTGTTCTGTAGCAGCACAATTATTCATGTCCGGCGCTTTGTATTTTCGTCAGACATGACACATATTTATATGATATGCAAAGATAATGCAAAAATTCGATTGTACGAAATAAAATTGTTTTTATTATATATTGTATGTTATGTGTGCAATTACAATTAATCACCAACAGATTATCAGGTATATGTTTAAATTTTACAATCACATTGATGCTTATAATTGAATCTTAACGATTGATATGGATTTAACGGTAATGTTGTTTATCGCTGAAAACTCATGACGGCGGCATGCGCGCCCTGCTTGTGTGAGCATGGGCGCGTGCCGTCGTCATCTTATTAGGATGTGTTTGTATGTTGTGTATGCCGCCTGTGTGCAGCTATACAATGGTGTTATACAGACATTATCTGTCTTTGGCCTTTTGTGTTCCGCTTATGTGGTCGAAGTAGTTGCCTAATTCAAGCGTAATCTTGAATGTTCTGTCTTTTCTGAAGTTATCGTCTGCTGATATGTACAGAGTCCAGTCGTCCACTCTTACGTTGAGCCAGTCGCACTGTTGGTTAAACTTGCCCGTCTGATACATATTTCTGTTCTCTGTCTTGTCGTAGCCGAAGTTATATAGCGTTTCGCCTTCAACTTCAATGCTTGTTATCCACCAGCTTTTTCCTTCAGTGTCAATCTTCACTTCGCTGCCCGTATAATCGAGTGTAACTTCTTTGGTCGACAGGCCAATCTTGTCTGAGGCTCCTCCAGTCATCAGAACCTCCTGCGTGCCGTCTATGCAGTCGTGGTAGTCGCCTGCCTGGAGATATATCTTGAATGTTTTGCCCTCTTCGTAGTTCATGTTAGCCGATATGTTCAGCGTCCAGTCGTCCACGCTTACGTTGAGCCATCCGCACTTTTGGCTGAATTTGCCTGTCTGATACATATTCCTGTTCTCTGTGTTGTCGTAGTAGAAGTTATACAGCGTTTCTCCGTCAACCTCTATTGATGTTATCCACCAGTGTTTTCCTTCTGTTGTGACTGTAACCGGATCTCCTGCCCCGTTGAGCGTTACGGTCTTGGTTGACAGGCCAATATTGTCGTTCCACTTGCCTGTGGTCAGCTCTTCCTGCGTGCCGTTAATATAGTTAAAATAATCGCCTGCTGAAAGGCCTATTTTGAATGTCCTGCTCTCTTCGTAGTTCATGTCAGCCGATATGTTCAGCGTCCAGTCGTCCACCTTTACGTTGAGCCAGTCGCACTTTTGATAGAACTTTCCCGTCTGAGGCATATTCCAATTTTCAGAGCTGTCATTGAGATGATATACCATCTTTCCGTCAATCTCTATTGTTGATATCCACCAACTTTTTCCTTTGGTATTGACTGTAACCGGTTCTCCTGCCCCGTTAAGCGTTACTTCATGTGTGGACAATCCTATTACGTCGCCCCATCTCATATCTTCTTTGGTGCATGATGCAGCACACAGCAATAAAAAAATGAAAAGTATATATTGTTTCATGATATATTATTTTTTTATATTTTGAGTTTATCAGGTATAAATATTTTAGTGTTGGCCTATGCCTCTGATTTATACTGCGATGTTGTGTCACGATATACGGCATTACCTTTATAGCAAGTATATTTTTTTAATATCTCTGCATTACTGTCATTCTTATAAAAATTATTTTTCCATAGGCTTTAAGGTTTATGTGTGTTATATGCATGGTGGTTTATTTGCCAAATATAGCGATTTATTATTTATAATCTATTCTTTTTCAAGAAAAATTCGCATAAATGATTACATTTTATACGAAAAATATAAAAATCCGGCAGGTCTTTCAACTTGTCGGATTTGCTGTTAGGTCAATTAAAAACCATTGTTTAGTTTCATATAGCCGCGTTGACTCCGAACACGCCAAGTATGGCTGTTGCCACGGCTACAATCACCTTCAAAATAATCGAAATGTTGTTCTTGTCCTTAGTTCCCATTTTAGTTTTTTTGTTTGATTTTCAGTTAGTGTTTAGCATAAATCCTTTCGAGAGCAGAGCCGGCGCCACACCCTGCCCCGAAAGGTCTTCAGAGTTTATAATTATGGTAAGTCTTGTCATTGTCCGGCATTCCGGCTGACACCTTTCGGATGTCATAAAAACTGCGTTGCAATACACAAGTCAGAACTCACGTTCACGCATTATTCAGTATTGCTCAATGCCGCTCAATATCAGATGGTTACGACAACAATCAAGTAAGATATAATGCCTTTATCATAATAATCCTCCCCCACATCATAATAACCATCATTCACCCTCAAGACAAATCATAATTGGCTAACGCCGAACTTCGTTTTTCCATTCTCAACTCTCAATTCTCCATTTATTCAGCCGTTTCGCTGACATCGTTCTTGGGCAATTCCTGCACCTTGCATCCTGTGAGCAGTGCGCGTATGCGTGTCTTGTCCTTCTCGATTTTTGTTTCAGGCTGAAACAGGATGTGCACCGACTTTACGTTGTTGCTGGCTGTGAAGTCCTTTATGGTGTCGGCAGGAGCGGTGTGCATGCCGATTTTGAATGTGCCGAGGCGGTCGAGCTTTACGCGGTGCGACATCTGCAGATGCTTCTGCATGGTCTCCACCAGTTCGCTCAATACAGCCACGATGTCGGCTCTCTTCACCGTACAGTTTGCCTGCATCTCGTCTGCCAGGTCGTCTATTGTCACTGTGCCTGTATGCACGGCGCGTGCATACCATTTACCCTTGTTTGCTGAACCCTCTCTGTTGTCCTGATACAATTTATAAAATACTGCCATTTTTGTTATCCTTTCTTTTTTTAGTTGTTAATAGATTTTTGTGTTTTTGCAATTAGAAGCTTCTTCTTGTATGTGTGTTTTTCATGTTGCCCGGTGCCCGTCTGTGTCGGTGCGGTTGCCGGCTGTCACTGCCCTGCCCTTCCGGTTGCCTGCGGCTTCATGTCGTTCACGTTTGCAAAGATAATACTTCTGAACAGCGATGTCAAGTTTTATCACGCTCAACTGTACGCTCAACTGCTGTGCATAGTGTTCCCCTTATGAGCGTCGGCAGTGTTTTATTCGCTGATATTCAGGCGCTTACGGCTTTTAAGACGGATTGCGATATTTTGTCTCTTTTCTTTAAAAAGTCCGTCGTTATTGTGAAAAATCATACGGCATACGGCTCAAATTTAAGCTGAGATAAGGCTGTATGATGATGAAGAATTTGGGTTAAAATAAATTTTCAAGCAATGTATATTTCTAAAAAATATATAAAACGGCAGTTCTTTGATAGGTGTTTTTCAACATATCCGTGTGATATATTTGCTGATTCCTGCTATCGGCTAAGACATCAGTCACCCGAAATAATAATAAGAACGATGAAGAATAAGATAACGCCCCTATTCAAAATATGCCTCGTTGTGCTGTTTTTCCTTTTATCATCAGCCGTAAGAGCCGGCGACAGTCTGCGCTGCGATATGCCGCGCCAGAAAACTTTTGATGACTGCCACAGACTCAAAGCCGTCGACATTGTTGTGCCTGCCGCCCTTATTGGCGTGTCGGCGCTGTATATCGAGAACGGATGGATGGTAAGACAGAAGCGCGCCGTAAAGTATGCCGTAGTGCCGAAGGACAAGCACAAGGTGCATGTTGACGACTATGTGCAGTATGCGCCCGTGGGGGCTGTCTACGGACTCAACCTCGCCGGACTGCGCGGCCGCCATTCGTTCAAGGACCGCACCATAATGCTTGCCATGTCGTATGCCACGATGGGCATCATCGTCAACACCATGAAACTTGCCATTAGCGAGCGCCGTCCCGACGTAAGCACCCGCAATTCTTTTCCTTCCGGCCATACTGCCACTGCCTTTATGGGCGCGCAGTTTCTTTATGAAGAATACAAGTCGGTGTCGCCCCTGATAGCCTGGTCGGGCTATGCCGTGGCAGCCACTACGGCTTATCTGCGCATATATAACGACCGCCACTGGATCAACGATGTTGTTGCCGGGGCGTGTATAGGCATCGTAAGCACCAAACTTGCCTACAAGCTCTATCCCCTGCTGTTCCGCAAGTCGGCCTGCCACCGTTCCAAAGTCCTTGCCGCCCTGCCCTATTACGACGGCAGCAGCGTGGGCGTAAGCATGAGCATGACATTTTAGTTTCATACCTATTCAGCCGCATGACGTTCACGGCAAACTTCGGCGTTTTTCATCGTTCCGCCTTCCTGCATTCCCGTTTGTTGTGTTTCGTCTTGCGGCTCTGTCATGCTTTATAATAGATTATAGAAACATCGTCATGTATACAGGCAGATAGTTGATGCCGTTTTCCCAGCGATAATCCTCGGTTTATTTTACATTGAGATGGCCATAATTCCGCCTTCCACCAAATTTTTTATGCGCGAAATGTCGGTATCCACCAAATTTTTTGTGTGCGAAATGTCGGTATCCACCAAATTTATTATGCGCGAAATGTCGGTATCCACCAAATTTTTTATGTGCGAAATGTCGGTATCCACCAAATTTTTTATGTGCGAAATGTCGGTATCCACCAAATTTTTCATGCGTGAAATGTCATTATCCACCAAATTTTTTCGGTATAATATGCTGCTTTTTCATCATAAAAAGACCGCCTTTCGCAGCGCAAAAGACGGCCTTTGACAATATATTAAAAGTCTGTGCGTTGTGCAGCCTCATGCCGCCTTATAAAAAGGTACGGCGTCATGGCGGTTAAGGCCCTTGACGGCCTTGTAAGAAACGTGCAGCCAGCACGCCCCGTTGCTCATTGAATGTTCAAACAGCAACTGGTCGAAGTCGAGATTTGCCTCAATGTATTCATACATCTTGCGTCCCGTCTCCATGCTCGATATGTGTATGTCGGCAGCCTCGCCCCTCATGTGCTGCGAATTGTCTGCCCCGCCCACTATGGCGTTGAGCCGTTCGGAGCGGAATCCGCTCGTTATGCGTATCACGCCGAATCGCCTGCGCAGCGGTTCGAGTACGTTCAGGCACAGCTGTCTGAGCCGTTCGGTCTGTTTGTTGTCAGGCGTGTTGCTTATGTGATGTTTTATTGCCGCGCCCGAGCGGCACATCTCTTCCAGAGTGAAATGTGCCGAGAGTCTTGTCTGTGTGTTATCCTCCATTTTAGTGTGTTTTATGGTTAATTAATGTTTTTCATGGTTGCTTTGCCTTTGCGTAAGTGGCTCAGTGTATGCGTGTTATCATCTCGTAGAGCGGATTGCGCGAGTGCCGGCAGAACATCAGCCAGCAGTAACGGCTGAAGAACGGCTGCTTCTTTATGCCCTTTCTTCCCCTCGCGTTGTATGCCATTGCGTAAGGATTCTTGGGCATGGGCACGTGCAGCACCGAGCATGCCATGCGCGCCATCTCGCTGAAACTGTAGATATGTCCGCGTGAGTCGATGGGCGCCTGCGACGAGTAGACATCGTAGACCAGTTCCATAAGGTCGGTCTTGCTCTCCATCCAGTACAGGTTCTCGGCAGGGTTGCGTGTCAGCAGCTGGCCCAGTTGCTGTGCCATTATCTGTCTTGCGTTGTCGCGCTGTTCCTTGCTAAGCATGTCGGCAAAGTCTTTTTTCTTCTCTCTGTTCAGGTTAATACTTACAATCATATTCCAATTAAGTTTTAAAAAGTTGTTTTTTACGTCCGCCTCTGCCCTGCCCGCCGTAGCGTAGCGCGGCAGTCGTAGGCGTGTGTTATCGTCTGAAACAATCTCTCCTTGTCGGGCTTCGGTCCTGTTTCGGGGGCAAAATTACGCCCGTTTTGTGCAATATATGTTCACAATACGATATATAAAGATTAAAAAATGTTTTATTTTCGCCCCTCTCCGCCCCACTCTCTCCGCCCCGTCTTGTACGTGTGGGCAGGCTGTCCGTGGGGCAAAACCCACTAATCTGTAGGGAAAATCCGCCATAACAATAGGGTTAAACGCTTGCGCCGTATCGCAATTTTCACTACTTTTGCTCTCAGAAAAGTTGCTCAAGGCTACTGATTGTCTAACATTTTAAAATTTGACGGTTATGAAAAGATTATTTACATCCTTCATCATAATGATGATAACAACGGTTACGTTGCAGGCAATGACATACTCGCAGGCCCGTCAGGAGGCTCTGTTCCTTACAGACAAGATGGCCTACGAACTGGGATTATACGAGAGTCAGTATGACGCCGTGTATGAAATCAACCTCGACTATCTCATGGCGCTCAGTTCTAAGAACGACCTTTACAGCTCGGCATGGACGCGCCGCAACCTCGACCTGAGCTATGTGCTCACGGCAGCGCAGTATAATGAGTTTTTAGACGCCGAGTATTTCTATCGTCCGGTCTACTGGAGTTCGGGCTTCAGATACAGAATATACACGCGTTACACCGACCACTATTACTATTACTACAGCCGTCCGACCGTCTACACTACTTACCGCGGCGGACACAGCTGGAAAAGCAACGGAGGCAAGAGCTGGTATAAGGGACGCAAATACAGCACAGGCAGCAAGCTGACACCGATAAAGACGGGCACGACAAACCACTCGGGCCACAGCGTTACAACAACGCCAAAGCCTTCAAAACCAGGCACTTCGGGCCACTCGGTAACTACTGCAAGACCTTCGACAGGCACCGTATCGCACGGCCGTCCGACCACAACCACAAGGCCTACCACCACTACAGGCAAGAAGCCTACGACGCCGACGAAAAAGCCTACAACAACAACGCCGTCGAGAGGAACGGGAACAGCGGGCAAGACCACCGCAAAGCCGTCGGGCACATTCAGCGGATCGCGCCCTACACGCACCACATCGGCAAAGCCCGCAACAACCACATCGGGCAAGGTCAGCACAACGCAGAAAACCACTCCGACCAGGGGCTTCGGCGGAAAAAGATGACGATAAACTTATAGTAAATAGAAAATTGGGATTTGAAAACTGAGGATTGGAAGAAATTAAGAATAGCGGCTTAATTGTCTTTCAATTCTCAGTTTTCATTTCTTTTTTCCTTTTTGGTCGGTCAAAAATTGGAAAAAAATTTGTAAGTTTGCAGCTTGAAATTAACCCGTAGTGCCTGACTTACAGGCAAAAACAGACGGGCAACCCACAATATATCATGGCAAAGAAAGATAACGAACTAACACCGATGATGAAACAGTTTATGTCGCTGAAGGCTAAAC
>OLIX01001100.1_pt1 | contig 24966 bp, 23 predicted proteins | sample 1601331 | NCBI WGS metagenome assembly OLIX01 (sample SAMEA2452120, study PRJEB22498) | human gut metagenome | biome: human feces; feature: human gut; material: feces | place: Australia | collected 2012 | reverse complement strand
TGAAATTTACAAACTTGAGTGGATTCTTTCCAGACACACTTTTGGGAACACTACCCAAAATTTGCCCGTCAGACAAAAAATATCCCTTTGGCGGCATGTGTCTGGTTATCCATGTCCATCAAAGGGATTTCATTATGATGTTTTCTCAATGATTCAATATTCAGGCGCCGGAGGATTTATTTTCCATTTCTCTACCAATTTTCTGCAACAATTTTCAATTTGCTTTGCCACACGGCGATACACGTCGGCCGACTGACATAATCAAGGTTCTTTTGCCACGGAATCATCATTTGGCTTAATCTTGTTTTGAGCATTCTTACCCACATGCCACCCGTCACACCACGCACATTTATATACAGAGAAATGCACACCGTACTTTGTGCTCATTGCCTCTGCGGCTTTCATGGCAACGGCCTTTGTAGGGTAAGACACCTTGGGCTTGCCGCTCCTACGTGCCGTATGACTATACCGGCTGAGTATTCCAAATGCGTTGTGCGTCACGAAGATGTTTCTCCATGCGCCCTTGCGGGTCAGCTGCTCCCAAACGGCTAAGTACAAATTCGTTATCTTCATTTCTGTCTGTTTTTATAAATAGTAGAAATTATTGTAATTGAATGTCGTCAATGGCGAACAAACATCATCCATTGCCAGCATACGTTTCGGAATGTCGCATAAAGGAATGTCCTCGTCAAGCAAAGTACGCAACCGCTGAGCCAGTTTCACATTCTCACGATCCAGTTCCTCTTGAGTGGTAGCTACATCATTCATCAAAGCCTCACTCATCTCTGAAATTATCATTCCGGAAAATAATCCGTGCAGGCCTTCTGCCCTTGCGAACGCATCAGCATAGCACCACACAGCTATAAGATTAGCTCCGTGTTTACGGAGTTGGAAAGCATGCGGATGACCTACAATTATTCTGTCGAACGTGTCTTTGCTGTCGTCATGCCTATAGAACAGTCCTTTGCCAGAACCATGCCCAAGCAACATGATACGTTCTTTCGGAGAAACATGATAAAGCAGATGTCCCATTTCTTTTGTGGAACAGTCGCCACTCACCACCTTAGCATCCTGCCCGTCATAAAGGGCATGGAGCATCGCTGTAGTCTTGTCTTTTGAATGAATTACCAACATAGCCATTTCTGTTAAAAGTGAATACATGTCTTTGTCGCTCTTATTATTTACATCGCCAGTTTATTTAATAGAAATGAAAATGGAGCAAAAGCTATCATCCATCGTTTCTTATTTTAGTCCTATCTCCTTTTCAATTTCAAAAACTGCTCCAATTTGGGTAACATCTTCGGTTGACTGTGATATTCGCACGACAGACAGTGTGACACAGAGTCAAACGGAACCACAGGATGAAACTCGCCCGAAGCGAAACATTCTATCTGGTAAGGATGGTAGCTCACCACAATTCCTTCAGGCAGGATGGCAAGATGGGGCAGCGGAAAATCGTCCATGGTAAAGGGCTTCATGCTGGCAGAATCCCATCCGGACCATTCGTCGCATGCATATTGATGGACAAGCAAAGAACTCATGACATCATCCATGCCCTCCAAATCCACAATGGGGCAATGAAACGAGAATACTAATCTCAAATAGTCATTCCATACGCTTTCATCTCCAAAATTATCTGAATACTGTTTCTGCATGTTTTTCAGCACCTTTTTTCTAAAGATCTTCATCATAGACGGCTTAATGGTATTTGAAGCGTTCACTATCATGTGCCGCCGTTTGTCGTAGGTGATGTAATACGACCTCGGCATTTCGTGCAACCCTCCATCATACAGCGAAGCACTATAACTGTAGGTTGTGTAATCATCGCAATCGGCTATTTTCCTAGCCATTATGTTACAAAACATACGGAGAATAATCGTGTCTTCTATCTGATAATCATTGCGACAAAGTTTTTCCCACAACGTTCCGTATCCATCCAAAGTGGCAATCATGTCTTTAGCCGTAGCACTTTTGCCTAAAGGAATATCCTGTTCGTAACCCAACAAAGAGAATGCATCGTCTTTTATCGACTTTAACATCCATTCGCGAACAGCCCTGTCAGCCTCTGAGTCGCCTTTGGGTATATCCAGGTCTACATAGAATCCGGCTTTCATGTTTTCGTATTCGTTTCTCGATTGTATGTAATAACTCTTTGAAAATTTTTCAATGGAACTGTCAGTTTCTTCATATTGACGCATGAACCGGTGCAATGTGTCTAATGAAACATCGAGTCTGCGCGCTCCCATCACAAAACTGACATACCCGTCGGTGGCAGCCGCTTTGCAATAGGCATCATTCTGCAAGGCGACACATCTGCCGTCTGAAAAACAAATAGTATCCTGATTGGTAAACACCGGCTGCCCGTCCAGCTGCCCCAAGTAAAGCAAATAACAAGAGGAGCCATCACAAGGAATGGTAAATAACGAATCTTTCTCGGTGTCATAGACTTCATTGCCGTTCATACTGACAAACCTCAACGTGTTATCTATCGAGGATATCGACCGGGCTTTCTGCTGAAAATAATAAAAGCCATTGCGTTTCTTCCTTATAAGATAGTTGGGTTCATATTTGTCGGGATAATCCCATATCACCAAAAGACTATCACCTATTTTTTCGCCTACATTAAACGTGTCACCATCCAAAGTCATCAAATCATCTTCAAGAAAGACTCCTCTTAATCCAACTCCTTTCTTTAAATTATTGCATGAAACTGTAACAAGAAGTGTCAAAAACAACAAAACAGAACTTAATCTTTTATCCATGATACACCTGCGTTTTAAATTATTTATATCATTACCGCTCTAAAATTGTCATTGCCTTGCTCATCTCATAAGACGGCAGGTCCGGGGATTGCGGCAAGCGGCTTATCGTCCCTCATCCCCGCCAAAATGTTTCTGTTGACGTGTTTAATTACAATAGGCATGATTTTGTAACCATCATTTAGCTTAAAAAATACAATTCCGGCCACGTATGCCTTATAACCGCAAAAGAAAAAGCAGACAATTAACCTCCAAGTCATCACAGACTACCGAGTGTCTGTGTTGACTATCCGAAAAGCGCCTATATCATTACGATGCCTTTCTGTATCGCTAAATGTATTGTCGTGTAATGTGTTTTCCTATCATTCTTTCTGTTTCAAGCAACACAATCAGTCTATTCAGATTCAGCTTCTGTCATAAAGACATCATGGTTAACGTCGCCGCCCCAATATGCCATTGGATGAAGCTCGCAGGTCAGTTTGTTATAATTGCCCTTTGTTTGTTTCATGTTATTCAATACGTTCATTTTAGCATCCAGCTCTTCCTGACTTCTGGCAAACACCAAGTTAGTATACCGCCGGTCCTCGTATGCATAATCCGAGCTGTCAAAGCATGGATATAACTTAGAATCCTCGCCTACATATACTCCGTTCTTTGGTTTTCTATCCCTCGCATGGATAATCATGTCTTTTACGCCATTGAATGACGTGCCTAAAACCATTATGGTCTCATTGTTCTTAAATATCTTCATGGTCGTATAATGTTATTCAATATCTATTCTCGAAACTTCGTCTATATTGCTGATATTCGCTATTGACTTCATGGCCTCTTCCAGCTCGTTCACCGAATGTACAGCAAAATCAACTGATGTCTCCACAATACGTTCTACCGTCACTGTGTTGAGCCGTGAGATGGACAGATGCTGCTGTTCAGTGATGCACGCCACAACATCGCTAAGCAGATGATAGCGGTCAACGGCACGGATACATATTCGCACGGGAAAGAGGAAATCATCTTGCTCCTCAAAGTTGACAGCCACTATAGAGTCGCCTTGTTCTGAAGCCATGCGGATGGCATTGGGGCAGTTGCGCTTGTGAAGAATCACCTTACCATCGGCATCCTTAAAGCCTATCACCTCGTCGCCGGGCAAAGGATGACAACACGAACAACGGCTGTACGGCAGCCTCTTCTTATTGGCAAAATAACTGCGGAGCGTGCGTTTAGCCTTGTATGTCAGCACATGATTCAACCACTCCTCATCAGGCAAAGAATTGTTGTCTATGCCGATTTCCACACAGTCACCTCGATGCAGCACCGTACTCACAGAACACAATCTGCCGTTGATGCGGGCATAACAGGCATGAAGTCCTACTTTGCTGTGGATTTCAAAGGCAAAGTCTAATGCCGTAGCGTTCTTGGGCAGGATGATACCCTTGCCGTGCGGGGTGAAGACCATTATGTCGTCGTTGTAGAACGAGGCCGTAACGCCGTCCATATAGTCCATTTCGCTGCCATTATATGCGACATCCTTCAGCACAGCCTTAAACTTCTCCAGCCAGGCTTTTACATTCTCCTCCGTCCGTTCCGCCGTGCAGCCCAAACGGGAGTTGCGCACCATGCGTTCCGACGAGATGTGTATTTCCTCCCAACCGCCTTGATCATTGAGCAGTTTCACATGAAAACTCTGATAGCCGTTCTCTTTCGGAGCATTGATATAGTTGGCCACACTGCCCGGACGCTCTTTGAAGTAGTCGGTGAGTACGGAATATATACATAAGCTCTGCTTTTTCTCTTCATGCGGATCTGTCGCATCATAGATTATGCGGATATAATGCTTGCCGTCCACATGATTAAAGTCACACCCTTTGGAGTGCATCTTCCTCCAGATGCTGTATGGCATACGATAGCGCAACTCTATCCTGGCTTTGATGCCATTGCCTTCCAACAGTTCCATCACACGGGATATGAATGCTTTAAGATTTTTCTCTTCAGTCAGCCTCAGCTCATCCAACATCTGTTCTATATGCTCATATTCACGAGGACAGCGATAATGAAACGACAAGTTCTCCAGTTCAGTCTTCACGTGGTACAGTCCCAGTCGGTTGGCAAGCGGCGCATAGAAATAGTCTGTCTCTCCGGCAATTTTCATCTGTTTGTCGGGACTCATACTTGCCAATGTGCGCATATTGTGCAGTCGGTCGGCGAGCTTTACCAATATTGCACGCACGTCATACTGCACTGATGCCAGTATCTGGCGATAATTGTCCACCTGCTTCGACTTGTCATACTTGTCTTTCTTCCGCTTTGTAACCACACCGACAAGAAAAGCCACATCCTCACCGAAGCGTTCACGGATGTCATCTATTGTGTACGGTGTGTCCTCCACCACATCGTGCAGAAATGCCGCCATCACAGGGTTGGCACCCAGTTCCAGCTCCTCTGCCACGATACGGGCTACGGCAATGGGATGAATGATGTAAGGCTCACCCGTCTTGCGTTTCTGACTCTTATGTGCCTCTGCTGCCAGTTCGTAAGCCTTGCGCACAAGTTTCAATTGACATTCATCTACCCGCTGAGCCAGAATATTAAAGATACTTTCGACGTTGGCCTGTATGTTATTATAGTCAATACTCTGCATAATCGTTCTGTTTTCTGTCCGACAAATCTTTCTCCTCAGCCAATTTACGATAATCCACATTCTTGTCTTTATCGGACGGAAGGCGGAACTTGCCTACCACCTTTCCTTCCTTATTGATATAGCCGTAGATTTCCACTTCCTTGTCACAGGTCATACCGAATCCGTCATCGTCCATATAATAACGTCCGTCCGGATTGAGCTGCCATCTGACACGAGCCACTCCATTATGAAAGTTCTCTACGAAAGTAGGAAACATGGCCCACTGCGTCCTTGCGTTGTCTATAACACTTTCGGGCAATTTCTTCAGCGAATCCCATTCTATGTCGTCAGCTTCCACGGTAAGCAGATATTGACTATGGCTCATAAATTCGAAAGCGGTCCGGGTGTTATTGTTCAATATGTAACGTGGCTTCCACCAGCCATTGATAACTTGGTACACGACTTCCATCCCTTCACCCAATTCTTCTGTATTATACAAATTTTCTGACAAAGTTTTCTCTGTCAGTTTTTTATATAATGCTTCCTCCAAGGTTTCACCGGGAGCCAATTTATTTAAAAGTCTGTTTAATCCCATACACGTACATATTAAATTATAAAAATAAATACACTCGGAACGTATATTTTGATGCTTTTCTCGCCGTTGAACTTTATAATATAAATATCAGCCTGCCTCTTAAACGTTTATACAGTGCTTATATCATAAAAGTTTGGCATATAAGTGCCGGCACGCTGCACCAATGCTCTGGCATTTTCGTCATAATTCCGCCCAAGTTCAACGAAAGCCGCCAGCAAAGTATGCTTTATACGTTACATTACCCATACAAGTTTATGTCAATGCACTCAATTTTGTCACCTTTCAAATGCGTAAATTGTTATACAACGGTCGTTTTCTGTTTGCTCATTCTGTTGAATACCCCAGCAGATATCTACATTATCTTCGGCAAGTTTTGGCAGAATGTCGTTCAGTCCGTTCATTTCTTCCATCATGAGTTCTTTATCTTTCTTATAAGAGATGAGAAGCATCAAGCTGGAAAGTGTGCCGTTGATATTCTTCTTAACTTCTTCACCGGCTTTCTCTATCATACTTGATATATCGAGCGGCTCATCCACCTTTACCTCAACGGCAGGTCTGCTTTCCTGCGCTCTCCTTTCAAAGTCATACCAGTCAAGATTTATTAATCCTTCTCTCATTGCTACTTCAAAGATATAGTTCTTTGTGATTTCCCATTCTTTTGTTACTATCTGAATCATATTGCTTATAATTTTAATACTAAGTTTAATACCAATAGTGTCTAAAAAAGTGTGCAAGTCCATATTTTTTATTTTTGTATTGGAAGGAATCAAAATAAAAAATAATAAACCTTACGCAATTACAAATTTCGGAATTAATTTTCGAACTGACAAGTAAACGGACAATTTTTTCCGGCCTGATGAGCGAAATTCTGAACAGCCTGATACTTCATGAATGCAACTTATGTCAGACAGAACATAAAGCCTGTTCTATAGGCTTTAGAGATCTAATTCTACAAGGGAATAGATACTTCAGACTGTCTTTGGCTATCCTGTTGTCACCTTCCGGTTTACATTTCATAAATATGCACAGCTATGTCTGTCATAAAGCAAGCCACAATCCACTAAAAGCTTCATGGACGATTTTTGTTTAAAGCATAAGGTCAAACCCCTCAGACAGCCCCATAATGAACTAAAACGGCCGCCATATTTTGTTTTCTTGCACAAAAACACTATCTTTGCAACCGGAATAAACCTAAATTCCATAAAAAGAACAACCCACGGATAGATGAAAGAATTTTTACAAGTATTGCGCCGTTTCGTACCTCCCTACAAAAAATACCTGGTACTGACGGTGGTGTTTAATATCCTCTCGGCGATATTAAACATATTTTCTTTCATGGCCATAATACCAATCCTGCAGATACTTTTCAAGACTCAGGCGGCCAGCGTGCCTGCCGGACTGATGGACTGGGGCAGCGGCAACATGAAAGATGTGCTTATAAACAACGCCAATTATTATATCTACGAGATGATCGGGAGCATGGGCGCCACCACAACGCTGCTCGTCATAGGCCTGTTTCTAGCCTTCATGACGTTTCTGAAGACGGGTGCCTATTTTCTTTCGTCGGCCACGATAATTCCTATACGCACAGGCGTTGTGCGCGACATACGCAACCAGCTCTACCGCAAGATTACGTCGCTGCCGCTCGGATTCTTCTCCGAGGAGCGCAAGGGCGACATCATAGCGCGCATGAGCGGCGACGTGCAGGAGATTGAGAACTCCATAATGTCGAGCCTCGACATGCTGTTCAAGAACCCCATACTGATAGTGTTCTATTTTGCCACGCTGCTCGTCATCAGCTGGCAGCTGACGCTCTTCACGCTCATCATAGTGCCCATAATGGGCTGGTTTATGGGCTTTGTGGGCCGAAAGCTGAAACAGAAGTCGATAAAGGCACAGTCGCTGTGGAGCGACACGATGAGCCAGGTGGAGGAGACGCTTGGCGGACTGCGCATCATAAAGGCCTTCTGCGCCGAGGAGAAGATGAACCGCCGCTTCGACAAGATTAACTCTGAATACCGCGAGAACATACGCCGCGTGAACACCCGCCAGCAGATGGCTCACCCGATGAGCGAGTTTCTGGGCACGGTGATGATTGTCATTGTGCTTTGGTTCGGCGGTGTATTGGTGCTCAACAACATGACGCTGAGCGGCCCTACGTTCATCTATTATCTCGTCATACTCTACAGCATAATCAACCCGCTGAAAGAATTCTCGAAGGCGGGCTACAACATACCCAAAGGCCTGGCCTCGATGGAGCGCGTGGACAAGATACTCATGGCCGAGAGCAACATCAAGGAGCCTGAACACCCGGTACACGTAACCGAATTCAAGAGCAAGATCGAGTTCCGCGACGTGTCGTTCAAGTATGACCAGAAGTGGGTTTTGCGCCACATCAACCTCACCATAGAGAAGGGCAAGACCGTTGCGCTGGTGGGCCAGAGCGGCGGCGGCAAGTCGACGCTCGTCGACCTCATTCCGCGCTACTACGACGTGCAGGAGGGCGAGGTGCTCATCGACGGAGTGAACGTGAAGGACATGGGGCTGCACGACCTGCGCTCGCTCATAGGCAACGTTAACCAGGAGGCGATACTGTTTAACGACAGTTTCCGCAACAACATATCGTTCGGCGTAGACAACGCCACGCAGGAGCAGATAGAGAATGCTGCCAAAATAGCCAACGCGCACGACTTCATAATGGAGTCGGAACACGGCTACGACACCAACATAGGCGACCGCGGCGGACGCCTATCGGGCGGACAGCGCCAGCGAGTGAGCATAGCCCGCGCCATACTTAAGAATCCGCCGATACTCATACTCGACGAGGCTACGTCGGCTCTCGACACCGAGAGCGAGCGACTGGTGCAGGACGCGCTGGAGCATCTGATGAAGACACGCACCACGGTGGCCATTGCCCACCGCCTGTCAACCATCAAGAACGCCGACGAGATATGCGTCATACACGAAGGCGAAATCGTTGAGCGCGGCACCCACGAGGAGCTGCTCGCCATCGACGGCTACTACAAGAAGCTGAACGACATGCAGACACTGTAATCAACTAACCGGAGAAAGAGGAATGAAAGAGTTTTTATATAACATAATCTACGGCATTTTCTATCTGGTGTCAAAGTTGCCTTACAGGGCCCTCTATGTGATATCAGACATCGCCAACCTCGTTCTCTACCACATAGTGCGCTACCGCCGCGACATCGTCAGACGCAACATAACATCGGCATTCCCCGAGAAGAGCCTCGAGGAGTGCATCAGCATAGAGCGCGGATTCTACAAGTGGTTCTGCGACTACTTCGTAGAGACCGTCAAGCTCATGTCCGTCAGCCGTCAGGAGCTGCTCAGCCGCATAGAGTTCAGGGGCATCGACAAGATTGAGGAGTGCTTCGACAGAGGCCAGACCTGCGCCGGCATACTCGGACATTACGGCAACTGGGAGCTGCTCTCGGCCACAGGCCTTGTCATAAAGAAGCATCCCGAGGCCGTAATCGGACTGATATACCACCCCCTGCGCAGCCAGCTCTTCGACCGTCTGTTTATCAACATCAGACAGAGCATGGGCGGAGTGTGCATACCCAAGAAAGACATACTGAGGTATCTCGTCTCGTTCCGCAGGCAGAATCTCATGAATCTGTTCGGCTACATTGCCGACCAGGCGCCGCGCTACCGCAACATCCACCTGTGGCTGCCGTTCCTCAACCACGACACTCCAGTGTTCACGGGAGCCGAACGCATAATGCGCAAGATGAACAATGCCGTGTTCTACATCGACGTTGAACGCCCCGAACGCGGAAAATATATCTATACCTTCAAACTCATGACCGACAAGCCCGGCGAAATGCCTGAGTTTGAGATTACCAAGAAGTTCTTTGCCATGCTCGAGCAGACCATCAGGCGCGACCCTCGCTTCTATCTGTGGAGCCACAACCGATGGAAACGCACGAGAGAAGAGTTTGACAAAGAGTTTAAGATAGAAAACGGACACGTGGTTAGAAAATAGGCCTACAGCCTGTCACACGTGAAACATATAACATCAATGGGCCGGCACACGCCATGCGGACACCATGGGAGCCGCACAAGGCGAAACGGCCTGGACACACACGGCGACGCAAGTCGGCATAACGCCCAGGCTATATGCAGCCCTCAACAAAATATGTGAAATATGATTATAGGATACGACGCCAAGCGCATTGTATGTAACCGCACCGGACTGGGAAGCTACGCCCGCACACTGATCAACGACCTCTCGGAGGTTATAACGCCCGACATAAAGCTCAACCTATACGCCCCCGACAAGGGCGACAGCGCGCTGAGAAGCCAGGTAAGAGAGTCGGCAGGCGTAAGATTCGTGTATCCCCGCAGGAGCCTTTCGGGCCTGCAGAAGGCATGGTGGCGCATGCACTCAATGGTGGACGACCTCCGCGCCGACGGCGTAAAGCTCTATCACGGACTATCCGGAGAACTACCCATAGGCATAAAGAAGGCTGGAATAAAGACCGTGGTGACCATTCACGACATCATATTCATGCGACATCCTGAATGGTACAACTGGCCCGACACCAAGATTTATGCCTGGAAATTCAGAAAAACCTGCGCCGAGGCCGACCGCATAATAGCCATCAGCGAATGCACCAAGCGCGACATAATGCTCTACGGAGGCGTAAACCCCGAGAAGATAGACGTTATATATCAGAGCTGCGGCTCGCGCTACAAGATGCGCGAAGGCGAGAAGAAGATGCAAGAGGTGCACACGAGCTACATGCTGCCCGAACGCTACATCGTCAACGTGGGCACCATCGAGGAGCGCAAGAACGTGCTGCTGGCCGTGAAGGCACTGAGGATGCTGCCCGAGGACATAAGTCTGGTGATAGTGGGCAAGGCCACCTCATACACCGAAAAGGTGAAGGCGTATATCAGGGAGAACGCTCTCGAAAGCCGCGTGAAGATACTTCACAACGTGCCCAACGAAGACCTGCCCGCCATTTATCAGATGGCAGAGGCGTGCGTCTACCCCTCACGTTACGAGGGCTTCGGCGTCCCGGTCATCGAGGCCATACAGAGCGGACTGCCCGTTGTGGCATGCACGGGCAGCTGTCTTGAGGAGGCAGGCGGCAACGGCACCATATATGTCGACCCCGACGACGTCTATGCCATGGCCGAAGCCATAAAGCAGGTTGTCAAGGGAGCACCCGGACGCGAAGAGCGCATAGCCGCAAGCCGCCAGTATATAACGCGGTTTGAGGGCAACAACGTGGCCCAGCAGGTGATGAACGTCTACAGGGACGTGCTCGGCATCTGACGGCAAGGACACGCCAAAGGGGCTATAACCATATAATACAAACAAAGCAAAGGCACGGGCGGATATAAGCAATGCCGCCGCCGAAGCCCTGCAAAATAACGTAACGACTATGAACGGCGAAATATTCTCCATACTCATACCCACATGGAACAACCTGCCCTTCCTTAAGATATGCGTGGACAGCATAAGGAAGAACTCTACATACAGGCACCAGATTATAGTACACGTCAACGACGGAAGCGACGGCACGCTCGAATGGGTGAGGCAGCAGGGCCTCGACTACACCCACTCGCAGACCAACGTGGGCGTGTGCCTGGCCATGAACATGATGCGCAGCAAGGTGAAGACCGACTATATGCTCTTCATCAACGACGACATGTATGCGCTGCCTGAATGGGACAAGGCGCTGTATGACGAGATAAAGGCGCTGCCCGACAACCGGTTCTTCCTGTCGTCGACGACAATACAGCCCCGCACAAAGGGCGACTCGATAATAAACGCCGACTATGGCGACACGCCTGAGACATTCAGGGAGCAAGACCTGCTCAACGAGTTCCGCACATACAAGATGAACGACTGGATGGGCGCAACGCTGCCGCCGAACATCGTTCACCGCGACATATGGGACCTCGTGGGCGGCTACAGCATAGAGCTTTCGCCCGGAATGTACAGCGACCCCGACTTCACCGCCAAGCTTTATCTCTGCGGCATAAGGATGATGAAGGGCATATCGGCAAGCCGCGTGTATCACTTCGAGACAAAGTCGACCACACGCATACGCAAGAACATGGGCCAGATGCAGTTTCTGCTCAAGTGGGGCATGACAAACTCCACCTTCAGGCGCATCTTCACCTACAAGGGACACGACTTCGACAGCCGCCTTACTGACGCCTACAGGCACGACGGCCATCTGAAGGCCAACATCCTGCGCGGACGCCTGAAGGCTCTGTGGTGGATGCTGACAAAGGACTTCGGACCGCTGTGGAAGTTCTGGGACAACGACAAGAGACAATAAGCCTGCAGCCCTGCCGGCACCATACAAAACAGGCCTGCCGGCAGACTGAAATACAAAAGACCACATATCGCATCGCGAAAGACCACATATTGCAGGCTGAAAGGCCACATATTGCAAGCCAAAAGACGGCATATTGCAAGTCATTGAATATCAATACGATACACAGAATGCCGGCAGCACGGCAAAAGGTAATATAAAATTTCATCCGAATTAACAACAACCATATATGATATTAGGAGTATTACTGCCCCACACAAAGCTCTACGGCGGCGTTAAGCGCTTTCTCGAGCTCGGCAACATCTTTGTCGAGCAGGGCCACCGCTTCATAGTGTTCACACCCGACGGCAAGGGCCCCGACTGGTTCGACTTCAAGGGCGAGATGAGCACTTTCGACAAGATTAAAGGCACAAAGCTCGACGCCCTGTGGACCACCACGGTGAAGATGATGCCCATGGTGCTTGAGTCTGATGCACGCCACAAGATATTCTATCACGTAAGGAAGAGCGACAACGTGGCCAAGCTGATGAAAAATCCCGAGGTAGAGGTGTTCGCATGCTCGTCTAACGTATACGAGTACGACCTCAAGAAGTTCGGCCGCGAGTCGTTCAAGGCCATCGGCGGCGTAACCGTTGCCAACTATAAGCCCAAGGAGAGCTATGAGGTTAAAGACCGCCCGTTCGTCGTCATGGCATACGGACGCATCGTGGAGCGCGTGAAAGGCACCCACTATGTGGTCAGCGCGTGCGAAAAGCTCTATGCGCAGGGCTACAACATAAAGCTGCTCCTCTATGACACGCCGGTTGACGAAGGCGCCGCACGCCGCATAAAGGAGTTTACATGCAAGTGCCCCTTCGAGTTTGTCGTAGGCCATCCCTTCGACCGCAACTGGGAGCTGTTCAACCGTGCCGACTGCTTTGTGTCGGCCGAGAACCCGCGCTACACCGGATGGAACAACACCGTGGCCGAGGCAATGGCGTGCGCCGTGCCCGTGATAGCCACCAAGGCCGGCACGCTCGACCTGCTGCGCGACAAGGAGAACGGCATACGCTCGGCACGCTGGCGCTTCTGTTTCAGACGCCACATCAAGGAGCTTTACCAGAGCGAGGAACTGAGAAGAAAGTATGGCGAGGCCGGACGGCGCGACATACGCAACTTCGACTGGAGCGTAGTGGCCACAAAGATAATAGAATATCTCAACAATAAGGACAACAACTGAATGACAGCAGAGCAAGGAAACAAGCTCCGCAACAAATAAAACAAAACAAAAAATGAAGATACTTGTAACCGGCGCGGCCGGATTTATCGGCAGCCGTTGCGCCGAAATGCTGGCCGAAAGAGGCGACGAGGTGGTGGGAATTGACAACATCAACGACTACTACTCGCCCGAACTTAAATACTATCGCCTGCGCCGGGCGGGAATTGAGGCCGACGCCAGCCTGCCCATGGGCCACCGCACCGTGAGCAGCAAATGGCCCAACTACACTTTTCTGCGCCTCGACATCGAGGACAAGGGCGCACTCGACATGCTGTTCGACCAGGTTAAGTTTGACAAGATAATACATCTGGCGGCACAGGCAGGCGTGCGCTACTCGATAGAAAATCCCTATGCCTACATGCACAGCAACTGGATGGGCTTTCTGAACATCCTTGAGTGCTGCCGCAACTTCAACGTGGAGCATCTTGTCTATGCCTCGTCAAGCTCGGTCTACGGCATGAACAGCAAGGTGCCTTTCTCTGAGGACGACGTGGTGATAAGTCCCGTAAGCCTTTATGCCGCAAGCAAGAAGAGCAACGAGCTTATGGCTCACGCCTACTGCAAGCTCTACGGCATAGCCTGCACCGGACTGCGCTATTTCACCGTCTACGGTCCGGCCGGACGCCCCGACATGGCGCCCATGCTGTTTGCAAGGGCCATTAGCGGCGGCAAGCCCATCAAGGTGTTCAACAACGGCGACATGATGCGCGACTTTACCTACATCGACGACATTGCCGGAGGAACGCTCATGGTGCTCGACAAGACACCCGACGGAACGGGAACACCCAACGGACTGCCCTACAAGGTGTATAACATAGGCCTTGGAAGTCCTGTCAACCTGATGGACTTCATAGCCGAAATTGAGAACAATCTGGGCCGCAAGGCCGAAAAGATAATGATGCCCATGCAGCCGGGCGACGTAAGCCGCACCTGGGCCGACACCACAAAACTCGAAACCGAGATAGGCTACAAGCCGAAGGTTACGCTGCACGAGGGCATAAAGAACTTCATTGAGTGGTTTAAGGACTACGAGCACATTAACCCCTGAGCCGCCCATGAGCAAAGAAAAGATAATGACCATGACTGTGGACAGCGCTTTCAGCACGCTCAGCAGCTTTGTGAGCAGCCTGCCGCAGACATTCAGTCAGGGGGGCAACACGCTCTACAAGGGACGCAACACGGTGAAATCGTTCTGCGTTGACGGCCGCACGCTTGTGGTGAAACACTACAAGCGGCCCAACCCCGTGCAGCGCGTGGCCTACTCGTTCTTCAAGAAGAGCAAGGCCGCAAGGGCATATCTCTTTGCCGCCATGCTGCGCGAGAGGGGATTCAACACGCCCCGCGAAGTGGCATATCTTGAGCTTGGCAACGGCATACTGATGTCCGACTGCTACTTTGTGTCGGAGTCGTGCATGCTGCCGCCGCTCACCGACCTGCTCAGACGCGACGACTTTGACCGCGACGCGGCCGACGCGCTGGCGCATCTGCTGGCCCGGCTGCACGAAAAAGGAGTGATGCACGGCGACCTGAACCTTACGAACATACTGTATGAGAGAACTGCCGACGGCGGCTTCAGCTTCTGGCTGATAGACACCAACCGCTCAAAGTTCATACAGCCGACGGAGGACGACTGCGCCGAAAACCTGAAACGGCTCACACACGACAAGCGTCTTATGGACTATGTGATAAGGCGCTACGCCGAAATAAGGGGCCTCGATGCCGACAAGACCGTGGCGCTGGTGATAAAGAAACTCGAAGAGTTTGAACACAAACGGGCCGTAACAGGCAAATTCAAGAAAGCCTTCAGAAAGATAGCCGGCAAGCAGAGAAAGCGCTGAAAGGCGCACGCTGCTTGACTTTCACACCGAACAACAATAATAATTTTTTATATTACATAAGCCATGAACTGTTATCTGTCGCGCAACTACAAAGGATTAGGCAGTGCCGGAAACAAGGCAAAGACCGACATGGAGAAGATTATGAAGGACATGAACTTCAGAAACGTCGGACTGCCTCAGAGCATATCAAAAAACACTCTGCGCCACTTCTTCACCACCCTCTTCAGTGTCATCAAGTCGGTGTTCTGCATGAGGAGAGGAGACAGACTGGTGTTGCAGTATCCTTTTAAGAAGTACTTCACGTTCGTATGCCGTGTGGCACATCTGAAAAACATTCAGGTGATAGTGCTGGTGCACGACCTCGGCAGTTTCCGCCGCAAGGCACTTACGCCCGAAAAGGAGATAAGAAGGCTCAACCATGCCGACTATATCATAGCGCTCAACGACAGCATGAAGAAATGGATTGAGGAACATCACTGCAGAGCCATCGTAGGCACACTGGGCATATGGGACTATCTGTCGGACACCAAGGCGCAAAGACAGACCTACAGCAAAGACCTCACCGTGGTGTATGCAGGGGCGCTCAACCCGAGAAAGAACACGTTTCTGTATCATTGGGGCGAATATATCCACTCGTTCAGAGTGAGGCTCTACGGCAACGGATTCGAGATAGACAAGGCAAAGGGCGCCGACAAGTTTGACATGATGGGCTTCGTAAAGTCTGACGAGCTTATAGCCACGGCACGCGGCCACTTCGGACTGGTGTGGGACGGTGCCTCGGAAGACGGATGCACGGGCGACTGGGGCGAATATCTCAAGATAAACGATCCGCACAAGACATCGCTCTATCTGCGCTGCTCGCTGCCGGTGATTATATGGAAGCAGGCCGCCCTGGCGCCGTTTATCAGCAAGCACGGCATAGGCCTGTGTGTCGACTCGCTCAAAGAGCTTGACGACATCCTGCCCAAAATAACGCCTGAACAATATGCCGAAATGCAGGCCAATGCCGAACGCATGGGCAATCTGATAGCCCAAGGACACTTCTTCAAGACTGCGCTGGCAGAAGCTGAAAGGCGGCTCGACGAGAAGAAAAACATAAAACAAGCATAAACACATGAGAAACATAATGAAAACAATCCTGCCGGCACTGCTAATAATGCTGGCAGTAACGGCGGCACACGCCGCAAAGGTTGACACGATTAATGTGTACAGCCAGAAGATGAAACGCAGCCTCAACACTATAGTATACACGCCCGACGCAACAGGCAGCACTAAGTTTCCCGTGGTCTATCTGCTGCACGGCTACAGCGGCAACAGCACCACATGGCCTGGAATAACCGACGTGGCGCGTCTGGCCGACACTTACCGCACCATCATAGTCTGCCCCGACGGACAGAACAGCTGGTATGTCGACTCGCCCGTTGACCCCTCGATGCAGTTTGAAACGTTCATATCAAAGGAACTGCCCGAGTATATCGACGCCCACTACCCCACCTACGCGCGCCGCGAACTGAGGGCAATAACAGGTCTGAGCATGGGCGGACACGGGGCTATATGGAACGGTATGCAGCATCCCGACGTGTTCGGCAACATAGGCTCAACGAGCGGATGCATGGACATCTGCCAGTATCCTAACTGCTGGGAGATGGAAAAGGTGCTGGGCAACAAGTTTCAGAACGAGACAGTGTGGAAGTCTCACTCTGTCTATTACTCGCTCGACCGGCTGCTCACCTCGCGCCAGAACATCATAATCGACTGCGGATACAGCGACTTCTTCTATCCCGTTAACCTTCAGACTCACAAGCGTCTGCGCGAACTCAACGTTAAGCACGACTTCTACGTGCGCCCCGGCGGCCACACAGGCGACTACTGGCGCAACTCGATTGACTATCAGATGATGTTCTTCGCCAAGCAGTTTGACAAAGTGCTGAACGACGAATAACTCTTTACCCTGCCTACTTGAGCGCACGGCGCAGCCATAAACGCCAACGACGACACACGGCAGAAACATCTTTACGACATAAACAATAAAGGAAGGTGCATCAGAACATGTATGCTAAAATACATTCTGACGCACCTTCTTTTTTATATAAAACCTGATGATTTCCTTGTAGCTAATTCATAGCGCAATGAAAAACAATCAAGATTATCTCGTAACAGTCTTATTTACGTAATTCGCTTAAATTGGATTTGTTTTTCTGTCAAACAATCCTTTTACAATATATTTCTCCTTGTCTGTTAAATCTCTCATTATACAGAATTAGAATACTAACGATAATTGTTTCACCATTAAGCCCGACAATGTGGCAATGCCAAAACTCAACAAGGTTCCGGCTAACACATATTCTGTCTTGGCTGTATCTGTGTCCTTAAATCGAAGTAAAGATTTTGCAGCTATGATAAATCCAACAGCTTCATATTGGCCGATTAGAACAGTATGAATAATATCTCTTCAGCAAAATATTATAAGTTAATTAGCTTATAAAAGTAAAAAATAAGCTATTTAACTTATTATGATGTATTATAAGTCCTAACTTTTATTCTCATTTGGCTTATATTTCTAATTCTTCGCCAAGCAGTTTGACAAAGTGCTGAACGAGAAATAACTCTTTACCCTGCCTACATGAACTAACGGCGCAGCCATAAACGCCAACGACGACACACGGCAGAAACATCTTTACGACATAAACAATAAAGGAAGGTGCATCAGAACATGTATGCTAAAACACATTCTGACGCGCCTTCTTTTTTTGGTTACAAATGCCAGCACTCAGACAAGTGCAATAACAATTTTCCGCTCCGTCAGAACAATAGCTACTTATTTCAATGCAACATACAAAAAGAAATGAAAATAATGATATTCATATTATTTTCGTTTCATTTTCTATAAAATATTGATATTTATATACAAAATTAGAAAAATAATCGTATTTTTGGCTATGGATATAATTTCTTAACTAAAAAAGGAGGTGCACGAAAAAACTACGTCTAAATTGTATTGAGGCTTTTTTCTGCATTTAACGACAATGAAACAATAGAACCGGCTGGGAGCAATACTTTAACTGACATGGGAGTTTTATCTCGCCCCATAAACGTAAACGGAGCGACAAACAAATATCACATTAACAAAATAGCCATGTCTTACATTACAGTTTCTAATTGGCATAAGTCAGAGAAAATCATCCGTTAAGTATTGAAAGAAAATACTTTTTATGCATTCGGCATGCATAGTGCAATGCACATTTGGCAAGCGACTAACTTTTATACTGATTAGCTGTAATCTACAAATCAATTTTATAAGGATAATCTAACAAATATAACCTATAATATTTGTTTAGCAGTGTTCAACAATCTTATCGTAAATAACATTAAAATAAAAGCACAATGAATAAACTTATCTTTATCTTTTCGCTGCTATTCATGGCACTGCCGACGATAGCAGACAACAATCCTGACGACTACAAGATAACCTGCACGCTGACCGACGGCACGGTAATTGAAGGTTACACCTCAATTCCCCTCACAAAAGTCATAACTTCACAGTTAAATGAAATAGATATAAGCGACACCTACAAAGGTAAGGCACGCACCTACAAATCAGAAGAAGTGAAAAGAATAGTTTACACGTCAACTCTCAATGACTCTTTACCCTTAATTTACGAATCGGTAAAGGCACAGAAGAACGTACCCAGCCTATTTAACAAAAATCCAAAGCCTTTTAAGAAACATGTATTCTTACGGCTAATATACGAAGGAAAGAATGTCAACGGATATATAACGCCCACCATGAATTATACAGTGAACAAGAAAAGTACCATAGTCAATTATGTTTGGCGATACTACTATCTGAAGAAAGGAGATGAAATAGCCAAAGCCTATTGGCTCGGAATAGGCGGAATAAATATAGGCATGAAAGCAGCCATGAAACTATATTTCAGGGAGTTTCCTAAACTGGTAGAAATGGTAAAGAATAAAGAGATAACAGGAGAACAGTTCTGCAATGATCCCACAATGGTGCTTCCGCTGATGGATAAATTCTACGTGCCCGAAAAATAACAGCCATGTTATCATGGCCTAATAAATATCCATACTCAAATGGCACTCGTTGACAGTTTTCAACGGGTGCCATTTTCATTGAGCAGTATCTTGCCATACAGACTGAAAAACTAATTATATTTGTGATAAAGCGTATGTCACAAACAAAAGAGTCTCGAAAAGTGTGTAGGCTCTGTCTGCACGTATCGTTACTGACAGCCTTCGGGTTAGGTACTTGTCTTTCAGCTATTCAAAAATAGTCCGTATTGACAGTTATTTCGGTTTGACAATCCTTTGTATTATATCTTCGCTTTGGTTGATAACAAAAAGCCTATGACTTACGACTGAAAAGTGGGCCGGTTTTGCATCAAAAGTGGGCCATTTACGGGTCGTAAACAGGCCATTAACAGTATGAAAGCAGATACATGCTATTTGCTTAACATACAGTCTTATAAAGCGCATTAAATATTTAGACTGAAAGGGAAAGCATATAAAATTGTTACGATTTTCAGCGTGTTCTTTATTTGCAGACCGATGCAGGGCGGCATGACGGCGAGAAAGGAGCAGAAAATATGGATGTATAAAAGGCGAGGACATTAGTCGTAAAGTTTTAAAAAGCAATAAAAAACCTACGTTTATTGCGCCATGTATAATAAAAAAGCTAATTTTGCATGACGACACGCAGTTGTTATCGTAACAACATTCTAACCGACATGGCAAGTATCCTTATAGTTGAAGACGACCTTACATACGCCACCATGATGCAGACATGGCTGCGCAAAAAGGGTTTCACGGTTGAGAGAGCAAGCTCCGTAAGCGCCGCGGCACGGGCAGTGACCGACAGTACGGGCTTCGACCTCATACTGTCTGACCTCCGTCTGCCCGACCACGACGGTCTGTTTCTGCTCAACTGGCTGCGCAAGAAGAACATGCAGACGCCCTTCATCGTGATGACGAGCTATGCCGAAGTGCAGAACGCCGTGCTGGCCATGAAGTCGGGAGCGTGCGACTATATAGCCAAACCCGTGCAGCCCGACATTCTGCTGCAAAAGATAAACGACGCGCTCGACAGCCACAACGCCGATGCAGCCTCTACGGCAGGAGCTACGCCGACGACAGCAGCAACACAAGCAGCCCACGACAACAACGCGGCGGCAGAACATAAGACGCACACGGCAGCCAAGAAATACATAGAAGGCACGAGCGAAGCCTCGCGCCAGCTCTACGACTACGTAAACCTCGTTGCACCAACGCCCATGTCGGTGCTCATTCTCGGGGCAAGCGGCACGGGCAAGGAGTATGTGGCGCGCCGCATTCACAGCCAGAGCAGCCGCGCCGGCAAGCCCTTCTTTGCGCTCGACTGCGGAGCCATACCCAAGGACGTGGCGGCGTCTGAGTTCTTCGGATACACCAAGGGAGCCTTCACAGGCGCCACGACCGACAAGCGCGGAGCCTTTGAGGAGGCCAACGGCGGAACGCTGTTCCTCGACGAGGTGGGCAACCTGACCTACGACGTGCAGGTGCAGCTGCTGCGTGCCCTTCAGGAGCGCAAGGTGCGCCCGTTAGGCTCGCCCAAGGAGATAAGCGTGGACATACGGCTGGTGTGCGCCACCAACGGCAACCTGGCGCAGCTCGTGGCCGACGGAAAATTCCGCGAGGACCTTTATCACCGCATCAACGAGTTCACCATATATATGCCCGAACTTAAAGACCGCGGCGCCGACCTGTTTCTGTTTGCCGACCTCTTTGTCAGTCAGGCCAACGAGGAACTGGGACGCAACGTGGCGGGATTCGACGACAAGGCGTCGGAGATGCTTGCGCGATACAGCTGGCCGGGCAACCTGCGCGAGCTTAACAACGTGGTGAAGCGTGCCACCCTGCTTACGCGCGGCTCATACATAGGCACCGAGGAGCTGTCGAAGGCCATGACGCGCCCCGTGAGACAAGAGCCAACAGCCCTGCACGACGAGCAGACCGAACGCCAGCGCATAATAGACGCCCTGCGCGCCACGGGCGGCAACAAGACCAAGACGGCGCAGCTGCTCGCCATAGACCGCAAGACGCTGTATAACAAGATTCAGAAATATAACATTGACGCGTGACGGGGCGTTTGCCAATTGAGAATGGAGAATTGAGAATTGAAAAACAAAGTTCGGCGTCAGCCAATTATGATTACTCTTGTGGCGGTTAAAGGGGGGATGATTTTAAGGCTACAAGTTTCACATATTAATATCATTCATAATTTATACTGAATACATATTTAATGGCATAAAACTATGTTTATGCCGAAATGGAGTAATATCCAGTCAGAAATGTTTCCGACATCACAATAAATGAAACCATTGTCCTGCAATATTGCCAATCAGGAAATATGAATGGTGCATAGTGACAAAAAATGGCAAAATTACCAGTTTTTGATAATGAATTATGGTATAAGGCACTCTTAAAAGGCTTATGTAGTGACGAAAAACGGTAAAATTACCACTTTTTGATAATAGAATCAAATATGAATATAAAAAGGCAATAATATTTAGACCAACTAATCGCAAGCCAAAGAAACGGTTTAATAAAGATTATTACAGGCATCAGAAGATGCGGCAAATCATATCTTCTGTTCAAATTATTTCATGAGTATCTGAACTCGCAAGGAATTTCAGATGACCATATAATAGAAATTGCCTTGGATGACCGTACCAACAAGGATTTGCGTAATCCCGATAATCTGTTGAAATATATCAAAAAGCAGATAACAGACAAAAAGCTATACTACATAATGCTCGATGAAGTACAAATGGTGGATGAGTTTGCAGATGTGTTGAATAGCTTGTTGCATATCTCAAATGCTGATGTATATGTCACAGGCAGCAACTCGCATTTTCTATCAACTGATGTTGTGACAGAGTTCAGGGGTAGAGGCGATGAAATACATTTGTTCCCATTGTCATTCTCTGAATATTGTAAAGGATATAATGGTACAACAGACCAAGCTTGGAAAGACTATTATACATACGGAGGACTCCCTCTTATTTTGACGTTTGATACAGACAAGAAAAAAGAGGACTATCTGAATAACTTGTATAAAAGTGTATATCTTGTAGATGTGTTGGAACGGCATAAGATAAAGAATATGGGAGAGTTTGATGAATTAGTTAAAATTATCGCTTCTTCAATCGGGTCGTCATGCAATCCGACAAAGCTTGCAAATACCTTTAAAAGTGTCAAAAATGTGACAATTCACCATCAAACCATAAACAAGTATCTAGGCTTTCTGGAAGATGCATTTCTTGTGGAAAAGTCTATTAGATACAACATCAAAGGGAAGAAGTATATCAATACCTTGGCAAAATACTACTTCTCAGATCTTGGAATAAGAAACTCCATATTAGGTTTCCGACAGCAAGAGGAGACACATATAATGGAGAATATCATATACAACGAATTACGTACAAGAGGACTTCATGTGGATGTAGGTATGGTGGAAACTAGAGAACCTGATAAAAATGGTAAATTGACAAGGAAACAGTTGGAGGTTGATTTTGTGGTGAACCAAGGAAGTCAACGATATTATATCCAATCAGCATTTGCTATGCCAACATTAGAAAAAGAGGCTCATGAGTCTGCATCACTATTGAAGATAAAGGACTCTTTCAAGAAAATAATCATCGTTAAAGATGACATTAAGCCCAAAAGGAATGAAGATGGCATACTGACAATTGGTCTGAAAGACTTCTTGTTGGACAAAAACAGTTTAAATTATTAAAAATTCAGAACTTTATAATCTTTACAAAACTCATCACTCGTAATATCAACATATAACACACATTTTTCAATTTGTCATATTTTATTCATACATTTGCATTGTCAACTTAACTCTATCCATTCAGCACAAACATCGTAACATAATCAAGAGAATAATTATTGCGGCTTTGGCATTAATGTGCATCGGTGCCATACACGGCTAAGGCATATACCAATCTGAACGAAAGAATGTATATCTCTTTTCTTCGATATGAAAAGAGAAAAGAGATAAACAGCAGCTTTGCATTTCCTGAGAAATTCAAGGAGACTAATTCTGACAGTCTTTACAGATGCTATCTTACTAAGGTCTTGTGCCGAAAGCTAACGGGAGTTTTCGGGATAAATGAAGGCGACGCACGGGGCAAGACCGACTCGGCAATGATGGCTGCGATGAATATGCTGAAAGGCTGAAAACAGCACAATACGCAAGCCTCAACACGAAATGCCGGCATGATTATGCCTTACATTATTTGAAGTTAACGGCGCGACAAGATATGCAAACACGATGCACATAGCCGTAAGCAAATGCGCAAAAGGAGCATAAACACGTTGCCGTTTTACCTTAAAATCATTATATTTGCAACATGAAAAACATCTGACAACGAAGAATGAAAGTATATGAAATATGCTTCAGCCCGACGGGCGGAACCGAAAAGGTGGCAGGATTTATGGCCGGCAAGCTCGGCAACGACACTGTAAACATTGACCTTACCGACCGCAAGGCCGACTTTAAGGGCATTGCCCTCAACGGCGACGACGTGGCCGTGATAGCCGTGCCGTCGTATGGCGGACGCGTGCCTACACCGGCAGCTGAGCACATAACGCAGATAAGCGGCAACGGCGCAAGGGCCGTAATAGTATGCGTATACGGCAACCGTGCCTATGAGGACACGCTGGCCGAACTGCAAGACTGCGCCATAAAGGCAGGATTCAACGTAGTGGCGGCCGTGGCAGCCATAGCCGAGCACTCGATAGCTCACCGATATGCCGCCAACCGCCCCGACCGTGACGATTATACGGCACTTGACAAATTTGCCGAAAAGATAGCAGCCAAACTCAGCCGAAACGACCTCGCCACGCCTGCAATACCCGGCAACAGACCGTATAAGAAGGCCGGAAGCGTAGGCTTTGTGCCCCGCCCCACAGCCCAATGCACAAGCTGCGGCCTGTGTGCCTCAAGATGTCCTGTAGGAGCAATAAGCACGGACAACCCTGCAAAGATTGACAAGAAGGCCTGCATATCATGCATGCGCTGCGTCGCCGTATGTCCTCACAGCGCAAGAAAGGTGAACAGGCTGCTAATAGCCGTGGCCAACATTATGCTAAAGAAGGCATGCTCAACAAGAAAAGAATGTGAGCTGTATCTCTGACATATTTGCCATGCGCATGGTAGCGCAAAGAGAACGTAATGATTGAATATGGCATAAAATATACCATAAAGGATGTTGCCGGCAACAGCCTTTATGGTTATGATAATTGGATTTAAGATTCTTAGCTTTGAATAGTGACAAACATCTCAGACAGGCTTATGCCGATGCAGCAGACCGTTGTGATTTGCTTTAAAATTTTTATCTTTGCATAGTGACAAACATCCGCTAAAGAGAGAAAAGCCAGGATAGTGTGTTGTGATTTGCTTTAAAATTCTTATCTTTGCATAGTGACAAACATCGGAAGGCAGCTGGACAGATTGCAACAGGTGGTTGTGATTTGCTTTAAAATTCTTATCTTTGCATAGTGACAAACATC
>OLIX01001091.1_pt1 | contig 25045 bp, 29 predicted proteins | sample 1601331 | NCBI WGS metagenome assembly OLIX01 (sample SAMEA2452120, study PRJEB22498) | human gut metagenome | biome: human feces; feature: human gut; material: feces | place: Australia | collected 2012 | reverse complement strand
TGTGCGCAGTATCAAGCGCATAGATAAACTTAATTTTTATAAAAATCTGGGTGAAAAAGAATGGGAAAATTGTATTGATGGCATTATCCGAAAACCAAGAGAAGTTGTGCGTGCACTGATGGAGTATAAATATGATTCCAGTAAAATAAACGGAGCAATCAGTTTTGGCACAAGTTCGGAAAAAATAAAACGTCAAATCCAAGCTATTGAAAAATATTTGGATAATCAGACTCTTAAACACGATATGGAGGTCTATAGAGGAGAAGGAAGGTTTGATGTGTTTAATTCTGTAGTGTTAGATAAAGAAAAAAATATTACCTTAAAAGATATATTGGAAAAATTTACAGCAAATATTGAGGAGCATAAATTTAATGAAAAAGCAGTGGATGACTTTGTGGATAAATCTTTATTAGGGCAATATATACACTAGGAACGTTTCCTTTCCACGGCAATCGTTCCTGAAGCAACAAAACAGTATGCAAAGAAAGTGTACTGGACAATAAAAGTCCCTAAAAAAACGAAAGCATCAATTATAGAAAGTTATAATGTGGAACGGGAATCAGAAGCAGAACTTTTGATACAAAAAGGTTTGCAGTTATTAATAAAAGATGCAAAATATGATTTTGACAATCATAGGTGGAATATATGGGCAGATTTGAAACAATAGAATATTGCGAAAGGTCTATATCAATGTTATAATACAAAGGAGGTTTTCTAAATGCAAATAGATTCAATCAAACCAACACAATTGCCGTTAATAAGGCGCATAAAACAGTCTTTTACCAGAAATTTTTGCAGTTTAAAGACACTTGTAAAAGATGTCTTTGAACGCACCCCTGATGAGTCCAAATATTTTGTCTTGAATGGCCGAAAGATACGTGATAAGGGTTTTCTTGGCGGTCCACGCGAATTGCCTAATTCAGTCACTGGTCCAAGTGATTTAGCCGGTATCAGTTGGGGAAGAATCGTATTTTATCCTGAAGATATTGAAAAAATGAAAAATATGACATCAAGGGAACGAATAGAATTCAAAAAGAAGTTGATAGAAGAAAATAGATTTACGTGTACTAAACCAAGTAAAATTTTAGATTTATCAGATTGCAAGGATTTTGATGAATATTTGTAAAATAATAAAAACACAACCACCATTAATAAGGCGCATAAAACAGTCTTTTACCAGAAATTTTTGCAGCTTAAAGACGCTTGTAAAAGATGTCTTTGAACGTACCCCTGATGAGTCCAAATATTTTGTCTTGAATGGCCGAAAGATACGTGATAAGGGATTTCTTGGCGGTCCACGCGAATTGCCTAATTCAGTCACTGGTCCAAGTGATGTTGCTGGCTTTAAATGGGGTAAACTTATTTTCCCGCCAGAAGAGGAAGAAAAGTTAAAGCATATGAAAGGGCGTGAAGGAATTGAATATGTAAAAAAACTGATTTCTGAAGGAAAATACAAATATGGGCCAATAGAGTAGTATACAAGTTAGGCAAATTTTATGCAAATATTTTCAATTAATCCAACGCAATTGCCGTTAATAAGGCGCATAGAACAATCTTTTATCAGAAAGTTTAAATCTCTTCAAAATTATTAGATGCAAGGAAATATAAAGTTGTAGATTCTTGATTTTAAAAAATTAAGGGTTTATAATCAAGTATCGCAAATCATTAGAAGAGAGTAGGAGTAAAATATGAAAATATTATTTGCAGCTGCGGAAGTTTCTCCGTTTTCGAAAGCAGGCGGGCTTTCTGATGTTGTCGGGAGTTTGCCTAAGGCATTGGAAAAAGATGCAGAAATTGCGATTTTTACTCCGCTTCACGGATGTATTGACCGAGATAAATGGGGGATTAAAGAACTTGAAAACTCAGAAATGTGGATTTCTTTCGGCTCATCACCTCAAAAATTTAAACTCCATATGACAAAACTGCCGAACACAAATATTAATGTCTTTTTTGTTCAGAACGACTGGTATTTCTCCTGTTTTCAGGAAGTTTATCCGCGCTGGCTTGACCCGCGTTACGAGCACGAAAGATATATTGCGTTCTCGCTTGCAACGCTTGAGTATGCAAAACAATTGAATTTTAGAGCGGATATAATTCACTCAAACGATTGGCACACGGCAATGATACCGCTTTATATAAAGGCCAATTACAAGTTTGACGAGTTCTGGTCAAAAACTAAGAATGTATTTGAAATTCATAACCTTGCATATCAAGGAGTCTGGTTTGAGGATATTCTTGACTTTGCAAATATGCGCAAGGATATTGTATTTAATGAATGGGGATGCGAACATTACGGACGAGTAAACTGGATGAAAGGCGCAATAAATTATTCTGACAGAGTTATTGCTGTTTCTCCTACCTACGCAAGAGAAATTCTTACCGGCGAATACGGCGAAGGCATGGACTATACGCTTAGAGGACATACGGATAAACTGCGGGGAATAGTTAACGGTATTGATTACGATGTTTTCAATCCAAAAACAGATAAAACTCTTATAAAAAACTATGACGTAAATTCGCTGGCAAAAAAAGAAGAGTGCAAAAAGAAAATTCTTGAGTACTTTGGCTTAAAGTATAATCCTGAAAGACCTTTGATTGCTCTGATTTCAAGACTTGTTGACCAGAAAGGGCTGGATTTAATCAGACAGGTTGAAAATGATTTAAGAAATCTTGAGGCTGATTTTATATTCTTAGGTTCGGGCGATAAATCATATGAGAATCTGTTTATCTGGCTTTCAAACAATACGCCGAATATCAGAACTTACGTCGGTTACAGAGGAGATTTGGCGAATCAAATTTATGCAGGCAGCGACTTCTTCCTAATGCCGTCACGTTTTGAACCTTGCGGGCTGTCGCAATTAATTGCAATGCGCTTCGGCTCACTCCCGATTGTGCGTGCTACTGGAGGGCTTGAGGATACTGTTACCGGCTATCCGCTTGATAACTCAAATGGATTTAAGTTCTGGGGTTATGATGGCTGGGCTATGAAGGATGCTATTTTGACTGCAATGTATGTTTATAAAGATAAATATACATTAAATGCAATGCGAAAATCTGCAATGGAAGCTGATTTCAGCTGGAAAGAAAGTGCTAAAAAGTATTTGGAAATGTACAGGTCGCTGGTTTAGATGAAATATATCCGTTCAATTCTTGCAGTTTTTTGTTTTTTTATTTTTGGAATAGGTGCTGTAATACTTAATTTCCTGCTCTTTCCGTTTATTAAAAACAACAAAGAATTGTGTTCCGATATTATTCATTATACCTGGAAATTTTTTGTTAACCTGATGATGTGGTTAAAACTTTTCAGGCTGGATATAAAAAAGCTAGGCAAAATTAAGAACAAAGTTATTGTCTCCACGCACCCGAGTTTTATTGATATAGTAATCCTGATTGCACTTATTCCGCGCTCAACATGTTTTGTAAAAAAAGAGCTTGCGCATAATCCGATTTTGAAAAATCTGGTTACAAGTATTTTTATCACAAACGAAGTTGAGCTTGAAGAATTGAAATCCGAATCTAAAAAGATGCTGGATAGAGGGTTTAATGTAATAATTTTCCCGTCAGGTATAAGGCACAGACGGGATGAATTTCCGAAAATCAGGAAAGGTGCTTCTCTTGTAGCTCTGAATGCAGGAAAAAATATTGTGCCGGTTAGAATGTTTTCAGACAGAGATTTTCTGTTTATAAATCAGCCGTTTTATGCTGTAAGTGACAGGTGTGTGAATTTTGAAATTGAACAAATGCGTGAGATTAATATTGCTGACTTTATCGGTGAAAGTGAGATTATTACAAAACAGAGGTTAACTAACAAGATTGAAGATGAGTTGTACGGTTTGTGATATAATATTGGTATGGAGTCGTTATGGAATTAAGAGAAGAACTGAAACAACTTATAATAGAAAGCCTTGCGCTTGAAGAGATAACTCCTTCGGATATAAAGGATGATGAACCGCTTTTTAACGAGGGATTGGGGCTTGACTCAATTGATGCTCTGGAACTTGGCATGGCTCTTAAGCGTAAGTATGATATTACTTTGGAATCTAACAAAGAAGAAAATCAAAAGTATTTCTATTCAGTTAGTACGCTTGCAGATTTTGTGGAGTCAAAAATAAATGGCTGAAAAATTTACAAAAGAACAAATTTTTGATGAATTAAAGAAAATTCTTGTTGAAGAACTTGAAATAAATGACGGGGATATTGTACCGGAGGCAAATCTTTTTGAGGATTTGGATTTGGACAGTATTGATGCGGTTGATATTGCCGTAAGAATGCAAAAGTTTACGGATAAAAAATTATCACCGGCAGAATTTAAGAAAATCCGTACAGTTAATGATGTTGTGGAAGCTGTGTATGGGCTTCTCGGGTAAAATGATAAAGGCGCTTGCGCCATTTATCGGAATGTTTGCTGTAATTGCCCTGTTTCATTTTACGGACTTTGTACTTCTTAAATATTATCCTCCGATTGCAAACTTTGGTTTTTTTGCGGTATTTTTTTCTTCTCTGTTTCAGGAAAAGACTGTTATACAAAAAATTGCTCTTGCAGCTGAACCTGACGCGGATGAAAATGTTATGCGTTACACGCGAAACCTTACTTATGTATGGGCAGGATTTACTTTTTTGAATTTTCTTATATCGCTTGCAACAGTATTTGCCTCCGAAAAAATTTGGGCGCTGTATAACGGATTTATTTCATATTTTCTTGTTGGAACCTTTTTTATTATAGAATATATAGTGAGAGGGGTAAAAAAGAGAGGCTGGATGGCCAACCCTGCGGAGTTAATGAGGAAGAATGGAAAAGAAGTTTAACGAAATAGTTTTTAAAACCGGGGGTACAACTTCTGATGGCAAGGGTGTTGTAAAAACATTTGAAAATCTGAAACGCGAGTGTCTTGATATTAATGAAGAATTAAAGTTTGAAAATGGACTTAAATTTATTACAACAACTACTGATGAACATCTTTTCGGCTTTACTTTTTTCAGAATGCTTCCTGATGTTTGCGGGTTTGATAGGTATGAGGCAAGAATAAATTATCCCGAGGATATAAATGTAGAAAACGCCGTACTTATTACGACTCCGTCTTTTCTGGAGGCAATGCGGAAGTTTGAGGCTAAACCGCCGGTTAACCCTATAGTAATAATAACTGCGGGAGCAAAGCTGGAGGACAAAACTTTTGAGTACGCTCTGACGATTGCAGAAAGAGTCATAGAAGTTTACGGAAGTACGGAAACCGGTGTGATTGCATATAGAACCAGCCCATATGAAAAGGGATTGCGAATTTTTAAAGGTATCAAAATAGTTGAAACCGCAGATAGTTATACTAAAATAGAAACGGCATATTCTGAAGTCAGTCCTGTGATTATTCAGGATAGAATTAAGCTTGAAGATGGAAAAATCGAATTTTTAGGAAGATGCGGAAGAGTGCTCAAGGTTCAGGAAAAACGAATAATTTCTGATGATATTGAAAACGCAGTAAAAGAGCTTTTCGGTATAGAAGATGTTTATTGTTTTGAGCACGCGGGAAAACTCGCTGCAATTGCAGTTTTGGATGATACCGGAGTTGATTTTTTAATCAAACATAATAAACTTACGCTTGTAAAAAAACTTAAGCAGGAATTGAGAAATAAATTTGAGATAGTTCCGCAAAAGTGGAGATTTTTTAACGAAATTCCGAGAAAAGAAAACGGAAAAATCAATAAGGAGATGATTGAAAGTATTTTTAGATTAAACCTTTCACTTCCGCTTGTTATTTCAAAAGAAATTACTCCGGAGTATGCAAAATTTAAACTTTGTTTTCTAAATAATAGTAATTTTTTTAAAGGGCATTTTGAAGGATTGCCTATACTTCCGGGTGTGGTTCAGTTATTTTACGCAAACTGGTTTTGTGAATACGCATTTAAGCTTGATTGCAGATGCGGGCAGATTAGAAAAATTAAATACTCAAATATCATACAGCCGGCAAAAGTAGTGGAACTTAAACTTGTGCAGGATGCCAAAGGTGTGAGTTTTAAGTATCAGGATGAGAATATGGTTTATTCTTCGGGAATTTTACCGCTGAAAAATTTATTATAAGGAGAGGTCATGAAAGCTGAAATAAAAATAAAAGTTCCTTTTTATGATTTAGACCCGATGAACATTGTCTGGCATGGAAATTATGTCAAATATATGGAAGAAGCTAGATGCGCTCTATTTGATAACTTGAATTACGATTATACTGATATGTATAACGATGGGTTTATGTATCCTATAGCAAAGATGGATATGAAATTTATTAAGTCTGCAAATTTTGGTGATGAACTTATTGTAAAATGTGTCTTGAAAGAACTTGAGCCTGCAATTGTTATAAAGTATGAGATTTTTTCGGGTGAGGAAAAAATCTTTACCGCAAATACAATGCAGATTGGTGTAGATGTAAAAACAGGTGAAACCTTATATGCAGCACCGGAAAAACTCAAAAAAGCAGTACGGAGTAATTTCCTTTCCTGTGAGGAGGGCAAGGGTGGGGGTTAACAAAACTGTGAAAAAAAATTTTGTAACATTGGTTTCCTTATTTGTGCTTTCTTCTGCGAATGCGAGTGTTTTTGAGCATGAAGCTTCTCTTGATAAGATTGCTAACGAGCTTCCGGAGCTTAAAAGTATTGAATGCAAATTTATACAAGAAAAGCAATTTTCTAACTTGGTATTGAAATCCTCTGGTGATTTTACTTTTGAGAAGGGAAAAGGTGTAATTTTTTATACCACTTATCCTGTAAAAAGTGTGACATCGTATACTTCGCGAGAGTACCGCCAGATAAACAATGTAATTACGGCAATTTCTAACAAATCGTATTCACGTCTGCAGAAGGATTTTAAATTCTTTTTTGAAAAAAAAGAGAAAGGATGGACACTTGCGCTTATGCCAAAACAGGATACATCTGCGTATAATTACCTAAAATCAATTGAAATTGATGGCAGGGAAAATATTGATAAAATAGTTATACTAACCTGTGACAAAACAAAAACAACAATTTGGTTTCAAAGATGAGGCGTATAGTATTTTTAATATTTTCAATAATTCTTTTTATTTTTGCTTTTATTCAGGCAAAGCCTGTTGAAGTTGAGCTGATGAAAGCGTTTATAAGTCCGCATTCCGCAGCAGAAGGTTATCTGGTAAAGCTTGCAAATTTGTCTTCTAAAAAGGTTAATATTATTTTTGAAGCATCTTCTCTTGATGAACTTGAGGATATGAAGGCGGAATTTCCGGATATGAAAACGGATTATTCAGCAGTTACTGATGTATATTCAAAATATCCCGGAAATTTTTTGTCAAATAATATGCGTGAACTGTTGAAAAATAAGAGTTACAAGAAAGTTCAGGAAGATGCGGTAAAATCTTTATACAACCCTCTCGGTATCTATATCTCCCCGCCGGATAAAGACCCTTATCTTCTGGCTACGGATTTTTTACTCTCAAATTCTAAGTTTCTTGAAAATGATACAAAAGAATTCGGGGGAAAATACTATTCGGTTTTACATGCACAGGTAAACAGCAATGATGAGCTGGAGCAAATTATTGAAGCTGCTAAAGGCAAAACGATTTATCTAACAGGAACGCCTGTACATTCGTACTATGCAAGCAAAAAATCAAATATTGAAATTAATATTATCTGTATTATTTCAACGCTTGCATTAGCAGCCCTTTGCAGATTTTATTTCCGCTCCTTTAAAGTTGTTATACCTGTCGCATTCAGTATTTTGTTCGGCTTCCTTTTCGGGTATTCAGCTGCTGCTCTGATATTTAAAAAACTCCATGTTCTTACATTTGTTTTTTCAACTTCGCTTATCGGGATAAGCCTTGATTATTCACTGCACTATTTTTTGACAGGAAATGATAAAGAGTTTAAAAAGAGTTTGACTGCATCAATGCTTACAACTGCGTGTGCATTCTGGGGGTTGTTGTTTTCAAATATAGAAGTTTTAAGACAAATCGGAATTTTTACATCGTTTGGCTTAATCGGAGTTTGGCTTTTTGTTATCTTAGTTCTGTCAGACGGGGAATTTAAACATAATAGTTTCAAAAAAATCAAGCTGCCTCAAAAAGCTTTGCTGGTTCTTGTTTTTGTCGTTATTGCAGCAGGAATTTTCAGGGTAAAGTTTGATGATAATATCAAAAATCTGTACATTCCGCCTAAAAATCTTCTTGCAGCAGAAAATTTGTACCAGAAAGTTTTTAATCCTGTTACTCCGGAGTTTCTTATTATACATGGAAATAACATAAATGAAATCTTACAAAAAACAGAAAGTATAAACGAAAGGGAAAATATCTATTCTGTAAGCCTTAGTAATTTTGTTTCTTCTGAAAAACGCCAGCAGGAGAATATTACACTTGTTCAAGATTTGTATAAAAATGATTTAAAAAAATATGAAAGCAGACTGGGGACAAAGTTTGAGCCTCAAAAGCCTGTTCTCTATAATCCGGAAAACTTTCCTCTGGTATCAGAATTTGAGCTTGATAAAAATAGTTCATTTATGATGGTAAATGAGCCGGTTAAAGGAAGTTTGAATATTGCGGATGAAATTTCTAAAATCCTTAAAAGACTAAGGCTGGAATGTTTCACTATTCTGCCGTGTGTTTTTGCCATGCTTTTTCTTCTTTTGAGTATAATGTACGGTATTAAAAATGCATTTAAGATTACAATGCCGTCTTTGTTTGGTATAATTTTTACTGTCGCTCTGCTGAGTCTTTGCGGAATAAATTTAAACCTATTTCATATACTCGGTTTATTCTTGATACTCGGGTTTAGCCTTGATTATTCAATCTTTAGGCTTAACGGCGGAGAAAAATCTAAAGATGCAGTGCTTATGTCAGCAGCCTCTACTGCATTTTCATTTCTTCTTTTGTCGTTTACAAGCTTCAAGCTTATTAGCTCGCTGGGACTTACACTTTTTATCGGTATTACCGCTTCGTATATCCTGAGCTTGTTTATGATAAAATCAAATCATGGAACGAGATGAACATAAAAAATGTGTTATTTCTGCGCTTACTGATGCTCAAAAAATAGCTTTTGCTCCGCTTACTTTTCAGGCTGTTAATGCTATGCTGGAACTTGGACTTTTAAAGCAGATTGATTCAAGGCCGGAATGTATTTATGTTTTGAAAGAAGAACTCAATCTCTCTGAATATACAGTTTCTACTCTTTTGGAGGTCGCAGAAGCTTCTGGAATTGTTAATTTTAATGACGGAATTTATTCAATAACTCCTCTCGGGCAAGCTTTTCTGTATGATGAAATGACAAGGGTGAATTTTAATTTCGTAAAGGATGTATGCTATAAAGGTGCTGAAAAGCTTTCTGAATCTTTTATTACAGGCGAGCCAAAAGGGCTTAAAGCAATGTTTGGAGATGCAGCGACAATTTATCCGTATCTCTCTAAATTGCCTCAAGATATGAAAAACAGCTGGTTCGAATTTGACCATTATTATTCGGATAACTGCTTTGATATTGTATATAAAATTATAACTCCTGTAAGCCAAATATTTGATATCGGTGCAAATACAGGCAAATTCGAAAAAGTATGCCGTAAGTACAATAAAGATATTAACCTCACATTGATTGATCTTCCGCAAAATATTGAGGTAATAAGAAACGACCCTGAGCTTGCCGGATGTAAATTCCATGCTGCAAATATTCTGGAAGAAGCTGATAATCTTCCGGAGATATCAGGAGCTGTTGTAATGAGCCAGTTTTTAGACTGTTTTTCTCCGCAGCAGATAAAGTTTATTTTAGAAAAAGTTGCAAAAGCAGCTTTAGATGATACAAAGATTTATATCCTTGAACCTTTTATAGACCGCCAGAAGTTTGAAGGTGCTAAATTGTCGCTTGTGCACACTTCTTTGTACTTTACCTGTATGGCAAACGGCTGCAGCAAAATGTATTCATTCAGCGAGATGGAAACTATTATAAAAGATGCAGGGTTAAAAGTTAATGCGGTCTACGATGCACTTGGAGCACATGACTATACGCTTCTGGAGTGTGTAAAAAATGTCTAAAAAATGGTTTCAGCTTTCAGAGCAGGGAGCAGGAGCAAAAAGACTTCTGCTTACAAAATATATCTATCAGTTTTTGGGAGAGTTTCCTGTAAGGATAATAGCTTTTTTTGTTGCACTTATTGTATTTATTAAGGCAAAAGAACAAAGAAGGGCTTCTGAAAAATTTTTGAAAATTGTAAACAATAAGTTTGTAATAATTTCCTCTTTTATACAATTCTTAAACTATGCAAATTCTCTTGTGGATAAATTTATTTCGTGTCTTGGAAAGCTTAATCCAGATAGGTTTGAGCTCTCTTCACCGGAAGTATATAAAGGAGCTTTTTTTATAACAACCCATGTCGGAAATGTAGAAATCCTGCGTTCGCTTTTTCAGTCTGATAAATATCCAAATCCACAAAGGGTTAATGTTTTTCTGCAATCAAATGCGTGTGAAATTTTTAATAATTTTCTTAAGACTCTTGAGATAAAACTAAATATTGATGTTTTTCCTGTAGAACAAATAAATCCGCAGGTTTCAATTCTTATATCAGAACGTCTGAAAAATGGCGAAATTGTTTTTATGGCAGGAGATAGGGTATCCGCGCAAAATGAAAACAGGACATACACTGCGGATTTTCTCGGTAAAAAAGCCCAATTTCCTCTTGGAACTTTAAAATTTGCATTAATGATGGATGTACCGGTTTATTTTATTGTTTGTGTCAGTGAGGGTAAAAAATACAAAGTTTATACCGAAAAATTCGTAACAGATAAATCAAGACGAAATGAAAAATTACAGGAGCTTCAGCTTCAATATGTTAAGTTTCTGGAAAAGCATGCTTTGAAATACCCTTATCAATTTTATAATTTCTTTGATTTGTTTGAAGAGGAGTAAACATATTTCTACTTGACATGGTGTTAGGTTTGCCTTACAATGAGTTTAATAAAATTGTTAGGAATACCATACAATGAACTCATTAAAAGTTTTTGGAAAATATTTAGATCAACCGAGGTTAGTCAGCAGATTTTCACGTGCTGTACCTCCTCTTTTATCTCTAGCAGCTTCCGGTATTGTGCTTGATAGTACATACAGAGCTCCTGAGGACAAGAGGCAAAAAGTTTTTATCCGCAATGGTCTGACAATGTTTGGGGCAGTCGCTTCTTCTCTTTACGCGCCGAAAATTATTTCCAAAATGTTCCGGACTGCGCCCAAACTAGTCAAATCAAAGGAGTTGAGGGAGTATAATACCGCACTGGTAGATGAATTTGTTTCTCAAAATCGAGTAAGCATAGAAACGAATAAAATTCTCCAGAAGATAAAGACGGATGTTTTGAATATGAAAGAAATAAAAACTCTTTCAGAGGAGCTGGAGGATAAGGAGCTATTAAATAAGCTTATTCCTGAGCCTGAAAATATTTCTTCAAAGGATATTTTCTCGGAAATCGGTCGTTTGTCCGTATTTGGTTTAATTCCGGTGCTTGGCGGAATAGCAGGTGGGATTGCAGGTGACAGACTAACCTGTGATGATTACAGGGATAAAATACCTAATAAAATTAAAGAGGGGGCATATCAATATCTGGCAAATATTTTTCTATGCAATATAGGTGCCGGAGCTGCTCTGGGAATTTTGGAAAAAATGAATATAAAATCAAAATCTGCGCGGGCGCTCGGTATGGTTACGGGTATCATATTAACTGGAGTTATCGGCGGCAGTGCGATTGCAAATCTAATTGGCAGAAAAGTTATAAACAGGTGTTTTAAACATCAAAACTGTAATGAAGCTGACAGGAAGCCGGAACCTCTTGATATTTGTCTTCATTCTGACGATATCGCAACAGTGGCTGTTATGTCCGGTTTAAAATGGATAGAGCCGGCTCTTCCTGCTCTATATTCAATTTCCGGCTACAGGGCAGGCATAGGGTATCGCGGTAAATAATTTAAACATCTTTCGGACTGGTTAGAAACCCTTGTTTGAACGGCACTTCTTTATTTGTAAACCCTGTTCTTACAATATTACGGCCGAATTTCTTTTCCAGCTTATCCAAACTCTGGCCGAGTTTTTCGTTTTGTTCTTTCTTTTCATTATTGCTGAACAGCGTAAGTTGTTCTTCTGCTTTTTCTCTAAAATCTTCAAGAACAATTCCTACACTGCGGTAAACCTCTCTGCTGTTAAACATTTCTGTAAGAAGCGGAAAAGCAGCTCTTGAAATTTCAAATTCAAAATCTGTCGGAATATCAAGCTGAACTTTGGAGTACAATGTCCTAAAATCTTTAGTTTTTAGGAGCACTCCTATCGTTGCACATTTGCAGTCAATTTTTCTTAATCTGGCACACGATTCGTGAATATGTATGGAAAGTTCGTTTTTCAAAAACTGCAAATCAGATGAAAATTCAAGGAATGATTTTGTATCGCTTATAGATTTAGGAAGCTCAACTTCGTTGCTTATAGGAGAAACCATAATGCCAGACAGTTCAGCTTTTGAGGTAAGCCCGTTTTTGCCGAATTTTGACTTAACCCATTTATCATCTTTATTAATAAAATCTAGTGCCGTTCGAACGCCTAGACCTCTGAGCCTTACTCCCAGCTTTCTGCCGATACCCCAGACTTCCTGTATTTCAGTGAATTCAAGAAGATGGTGTATTCCGCATTTTCCAATCACAGCAATCCTTGCCGAGGTGTTTTTTGCCTTGTCAGAAGCAAGTTTGGCAAGAGTTTTACTCCGGCTTATACCTATAGTAACCGGAATATCAACCTCATCTGCTATGCGTTTCTGTAATTCGCGCGCAAGCTTGAAATAGTTCTTTTTATATAATTTGGTCAGACCGGTAAAGTCAACAAATGCTTCGTCAATTGAATAAACCTCAACATTAGGGCTGAAATCTTTTAATATGTTCATTACCTGTTTTGAAATTTTGGTATAAGCATAATGGTTTGCACTTATATAAATACATTCCGGAACCCTTTGTACAGCTTGAAAAAGCGGAAGCCCCATCGGGAGTCCGAGCATTTTTGCTTCTTTGGAACGAGAAATCACACATCCTCTTTCTCCTGATACGACAGCAACCGGAATCCCTTTGAGTTCGGGATTAAGCTTTCTTTCGCAGGATACGAAAAAGCTGTCGCAGTCTATTAATGCTATGTATTTTTGATTAGTCATATTTAAAGTTTACCTTTTTTTCTTTCCAGTCGTAAACTTTTTTTTCAGGGAGGATTTCTAGAAGAAGCCCTTCTTTGTATCTTGTAACATACCATTTGTGGAACTTAAGCGCGCGTTTTATATCAGGAGTCTTAAATTTTTCTGTACGCTTTCCGCCCCTGATTTCTACAAACCTGTATAGAGTTTTTATATTTTCTCCTGTATCTAAATCAATCATAACTATAGTTTAGCATATTTTGTAAATAAAAACTCCTGAAAGTAACAGGAGTTTAGTTTGGGAGAAAGAAATTATTTAAAATCTTATGTAAATACTGCTGCCATATTGCGGTGTATAATAGTCGCACCATCCTAATCTATAATCGCAGTAAGCAGGGCCCCAATAGCTGCGCCTGGCTAATACTCCGCCGATTACGGCAGAGCCTCTGTAGTGCTTGTGCGGCGGTGGAGGCGGAGCATACCAGCCTCCGTGAGGACGCATCTGTCTATGCATTCCGGGGCCGGCATGGATAACTTCACCGTGCCCGCGGGCATATACAGGTGATAACATTGATAAAATTGCTATTAACCCCAGAAGAGATAATACTTTTTTCATACTTCAACCTCCGTTTCTTATTTGTATAACGATTTGAAAATCATTTTTGTTCTATAATATTTTAAGAAGGAGCAAAAATATTATGAAAAAAGAACTAATTTTTTTAGGACCTCCTGCATGCGGTAAAGGCACCCAAACAAACAGATTATCTGAATATTTAGGATTCCCGCACGTCGATACAGGGTCGCTTTTGAGAGCAGAAATCGCAAAAGAATCAGAAGAAGGAAAGATTGCTAAATCTTTTATTGACAAAGGTCAGCTTGTTCCGGCTGAACTTGTCGGCAAGATTATTGCAAAGAAACTTGCAGGTGATGACTGCAAAAACGGATATGTCCTTGACGGCTATCCGAGAAGTCTTGAACAGGCAAGAATGCTTGATGAAATCAATGCTGATATTGATAAGGACAATGAAGTTTCTTTTAAGGCTATTTATTTTGATATTGATACGCAAATCCTTATTGAAAGAATTATCTATAGAGAATCCTGCCCTATATGCGGAGAAATTTACAACAAAAAATTTAAGCCTTCTAAAATCGCAGGAAAATGCGATAAATGCGGCGTAGATTTAAAAACTCGCGCAGATGATAACGAGGAAACAGCTAAAGCACGTTTCGAAACTTATTTTAGAGAAACAGCTCCGCTTGTTAAATTCTATGAAGATAAAGGTGTTTTACACAAAATAGATGCAAATGGTTCAATTGACGAAGTCTGGGAAAGACTTTTGAATATCGTTAATCAATAAGTAAAAGAGGTGGATTTTCCACCTCTTACTTTTTATATTTCTCCGATTAAATCGTATTCCGAAGCGTCTGTTATTTTAACCATTTCAATATCACCGGGAACAACCATTTTATCTGTTTGAATATTTACAATTCCGTCAATTTCCGGTGCGTCATATTGAGTTCTGGCGATAATTTCACCATCATCAGCAAAGCATTCAATTATACATGGAATGGTTTTTCCGATAAATTTTTTGTTTCTTTCTGCTGAAATTTCCTGCTGAATTTCCATAAGTTTTTTGTATCTTTGGTTTGCAATTTTAGCAGGAACACGGTTCGGAAGCATATACGAAGGAGTGCCTTTTTCTCTAGAGTATTTAAAAACTCCCATCCTGTCAAATTTCATATCACGTACAAATTGGCAGAGATGTTCAAAATGCTCTTCTGTTTCACCCGGGTATCCGACTATAAAAGCTGTTCTTATCGAAACGTTAGGAATGCGGTTTCTTATATTTTCTATCATCGGACGGTAATCAAACGAAGGACGGTTCATAAGTTTTAATACCTCTGGGTGAGAATGCTGGAGCGGAATATCTACGTATTTAACTACTTTGTCAAGATTTGCGATTGCGTCCAAAAGCTCGTCATCAAGATGTGTAGGATATGCATACATAAATCTAATCCAGCCTAATCCTTCAATTTTATTCAATTCTTCTAAAAGTTTTGGAAGCGACGGTTTTTTATAGATATCTATACCGTAGCTTGTTGTGTCCTGAGCAATGAGTATAATTTCTGTTACACCTTTTTTTACAAGTTTTTTTGCTTCTTCAACAACATTTTCTATTGTTCTTGAGTGATAATCTCCTCTTAAATACGGGATTATACAATAACCGCACCTGTAGCTGCATCCTTCTGCAATCTTAAGATAGGAGCTTGCACCCATGGTAATCTGCTGGCGTTCAATATTTTCAGGATAAATGTAGTCAGGTTTTTCACTGACTTTTGAGACAAATTCTTTGTCAATATTTTTTATGACATCAACAATTGCTCCAAAATCTGCAGTGCCGATAATACCTGCAAGCTCAGGAATTTCTTTTTTTAACTCTTCAGTGTGCTTCTGAGCAAGGCATCCTGTTACAATAACTTTTTTACCTTTATCAACAAGTTCTAAAATTGAACGGATAGATTCTCTTTCAGCATCACAAATAAAAGAACAAGTATTAACAATTACAATGTCGCTTTCGTCCTCATTGAGAGTAATTCCGTAGCCGTTTTGGGCAAGCATTCCTAATATTAATTCCGAATCAACTAAGTTTTTCGGACATCCGTGACTTACAAGTGCTATCTTTTTCATATTAAAACTATAGCATGAAATTATATAAATTTATCAAATTTGCATAAAGAAACTTGGCGAAACTGGCTTTTGAAGAAATCTTCGCTGCTTCCGGTAACTTCTGGTCTTTTGAATCCTGTTTTAATAGATGCTGGTGTGTGGTACACGATTTTATTGTCAAAGACTTCAATCTCTTTTGGCTTTTCGTTACTTCCGGAAGAGCTGCTTAGAGAGTTAGAAATAAAAATGGTATCAGTCTTATTATCGTATAATAATGAATATTCGCCAAAATACTGGACATCACGTCTAGCTCCAATTATTGAATACGGGATTTGATTTTTTTCAAAGATTTTTTTTATTTTGTTCAATTTGTTGATATTGTACTTTGCATCTTCCCTCAATTGAAATCCACCCAGTATAAATGCGTGTAGATTTTCATTTGCAAAATCTATATCTTTTAATAACCTTTGTTCAATTTGTTTAATTTTAAATCCCATAAGGTTGTGTTTTTTTGCGGTAGAATTGCTCATTGTACAAATGTGAAACATTCTTATGGTGTTTTTATCAATAATTCCGCCGGCAATACAGTCTAAAATTGATGTTGTGAAAAGTTTTTTGCCTTTTTTTATACCGTCAGCAGTCCAAGGATAGCCAATGTAATGTTTTTTTGGATTAAATTTTTTAACTTTATTTTGAAATTCGGCTTCGCTAATTAATTTTATATTTGATTTAAAATTTGTGCTGTTAGATTGGATTTTCATTATATTCCCTTTAGCGTTTGAAAATAAAAAATACAGCAAGGATTATGAAAACAAATCCTATTAGATAATTCCATTTGAATTCTTCTCTCAGATACCATACAGAGAAGAATGCAAAAACAGTGAGTGTAATAACTTCCTGAATAGTTTTGAGCTGTACAGCATTATAACAGTTATATCCGATTCTGTTAGCAGGAACCTGAAAACAGTATTCAAAAAACGCAATTCCCCAGCTTGCAAGAATTACAATAAGCAGAGGCAGACTCCTGAACCTGAGATGGCCGTACCACGCAAAAGTCATAAAAATGTTTGATATTAATAGTAAAATTATTGGTGCAATGTGTCTTAGCATAGGATTATTTTAGCACAAATTAGTTATTGTGGTTTTAAAATCTAACTCCTTGTGTTAGAATTTAAGCATTGAGTAGCTATAGGAAGGAGAATTATAAATGGCACAGAGAATTGGTATTGACGTAGGTGGAACCAATGTTAAAATCGCGCTTGTAAGCGATAAAGGAAAAATTATTTATTCAAATTCTATCCCGACAAGAGCGGAGATGGGTTATGAGTATACAATCAACAGTATGAAAGATGCAATCAGAGATTTACTAAAGGAAACAAAAATGAAAGCAGCTGATATTGAAGGTATTGGCTTTGGTTTTCCTGGACAGATTGACTGCAAAAAGGGCGTAGTAAGACTTGCTCCTAATATTCCGGGCTGGGTTAATGTCCCTATCGCAAGTATTATGGAAAAAGAATTTGGCATCCCTACCCGAGTTGATAATGATGTAAGAACAGCAGCTCTTGGCGAATTAAATTACGGTGCTGGCGTAGGATGTGAAAACCTTGTATGTATTACCGTCGGAACAGGTATTGGCTCAGGACTTGTTATTAACGGCAAACTTGTAAGAGGCGCAGATAATGCAGCAGGTGAAATCGGACATATAAAATTGAATATGCAGGGCGGACCTCTCTGCGGGTGCGGTGACAGAGGCTGTCTTGAAGCTTACGCCTCAGGCCCTAGCATTGTTGCTATGGCAGAAGAATATATAAGAGGCGGAAAGTCAACCAAGTACAGAGAACTTGCAAACCCTGATATAACTCCGTACATTGTGGCTGTAGCAGCAAAAGAAGGCGACCCTGTTGCAAAACAGATTTTTAGAATTATGGGTGAATATATCGGAATGGGTCTGGTAAGCGTTGTTAACCTTCTTAATCCTGAAAAAATTATTATTGGCGGCGGTGTTGCTGATGCCGGTGATATTCTTCTTGATCCGATAAGAGAAACAATTGCTAAACGTGCAATGACTATTCAGCGAGAAGTAGAAGTTGTTCCGGCTCAGTTAGGAAACACTGCCGGTGTAATTGGCGCAAGCTTATTGATTAAATCATAGAAAAAAGGCTTCCAATTGGAAGCCTTTTTTGTGTTTGCTATAAAATTTCCATAACCGGATCTGAGTGTCTTATTTCAGGAATTTCCTTCAAGTTAGGAAGCTCAATCGGTTTAGGTGTATTTTTTGCTTCGGCTGCTTTTTCCGGCATCGGAGCCTTTGCCTGTTTAACTTTTGCGATAGCAGGATCAGGATTTGCCTTTTGTCTGTTGTATTCAAGCATAATCTGGTTTACAAATCTCTTTGTTTCGCCGTACGGAGGTATTTGGCCGCCGAATTTTTTTACATTTCCCGGGCCTGCATTGTAAGCTGCAAGCGCAAGTTCTGTAGAACCGAACATTTTATACATCATCTTATAATAAGTAAGTCCGGCTTTAATGTTTTCACTCAAGTAATAAGGGTTAAAGCCCATTCTGTGGGCAGTAGACGGAAGCAGCTGGAAAACTCCGACTGCACCGTAAGGACTTTTCAGCTCGTGTCTGAAGCCTGATTCTTTCTTAGCAATGCTTAATGCTAATGCGGGGTCAACATTCATCTCAATTGAATGTTTTACTATGGTTTCTTTAATTACACTCTCAGGAGTTGGAGCAGCTTGCACCCTAACGCATAGCAAAGCCAGCAATGCAATAGTTGTTAAGACTGTTTTTCTAATCATTGAAATCCTCTTATATTATTTGTAAATTGGATTCTGTATACTATTCTCAAAAATCCTCCCTACGGTTTCACTTTGTTCTCGCTTAGTTCCCTTCAAAGCGTCTTTCCTAAATTTTTAGCTATCCTGTACAAGCCCCGACGGCTCATGACTAAAAACTTGTTAGGCGACTATCTCTGCTGTTCCCCGCGCTCCGGCTTGGATAAATAATTATACAGAATTTATGTCAAATCCATATTAATACAAAAAAGAAATTTTTTCAACCCTTTTGTTGTAAAATGTACACTTAATAGCCTTACCGGCTATTTATACAATGCTGAATTTTCGGTTAAGCAGACGGTGTTTGCCGCACAGAAAATCTTCTTCTGTTGTGTAGAGATTAATGAACTTATCAAAATTCATTAACGTAAGAAGTGAGAATATATCAGATTGTATATTGAAAAATCCTGCCTTAAACTCCCTTGCTGCATCCAAGAAATCTATTGTGCAGTCCTGAACATAGCTTAAATCAAGCCCTACAGTCTGATGAGCATGAGATTTTAACTCTTCAACCAGCCTGTTAGTTTCTCTTGCATCCAGTTTTGGACTCAGCGGGGTTATAATGCAAAATTTTTGTGAACTCTGGATTTCCATATTATTATTTTAATAAGATTTGTGTGGAATATTAATTATCCGAAATTATGAAAAATCTCCAACTAAGGTATTAAAGGTCATGCAAAATAGTTTCGGTAGTCAGTCCCAGCTTGTATATTGCTTTCAATAGCTCAATTAGATTAAGGCGTTTAACCTTGCCGGCTTCTATTTTCTTTAGACGTTCAGGAGAAATTTCGCAAAGTTCGGCAAATTTTTCTAAACTTAATCCCTGTTCCTCACGGACTCTTCTGGTATTTTCTCCGAGCACTCTTAATAATCTTTCCCCTTCTTCTTTGTTCATAAATATCCTTTCATATACATATACTATCCAATGTATAGTATATGTGCCCGCAAATATAATGTAAAGTATTTGTAAAGTATTTGTAAAGGGTAATAATGCGAAAGAAGCTATATCAAAGTGGAAATGCTTGGGTGCTATTAATCCAAAAAGCTATACTTCAACTTTTAGACATCAATCCAGAAGTTGATGAGGTTGAGCTGGAAGTAGAAAACAAAGTCTTGAAAGTTAAGAAGGCTGAAAAATAGTTTTAAGTTGACAGCATATATCTCTCTGTAGTAATCTAAATACAGACATGTCTTTTATGGGAAGGGATTTATGTACATAAAACAGTTGGAGATAGACAACTTTAAGTCGTTTGCGAATAAAGTCGATATTCCTATGCTGCAAGGTTTTACAACCATTTCAGGGCCGAACGGCTCAGGAAAGAGCAATATTATCGATAGTATTCTTTTCGCACTCGGGCTTTCAACAAGCCGTACGCTCCGTGCTGAAAAGCTCTTCCACCTTATATCAACCTACAACAAAAGAAACGAAGCATTTGTAAAAGTTACTTTCGGAGAAACCGGAGAAGGGGACTTCTCTGTTGCAAGACGTATCAGAAAATCTTCGCAGGGATTTAATAGTATTTACTATCTCGATGACAAGATTGCAACGCTTTCTGATATTCACGCAAAACTCGAAAAATACAACATTACACCTAACAGCTACAACGTAATGATGCAGGGTGATGTAATGAGTATTACAAACTGTACGCCCGGCGAGCGCCGCAAAATTATTGACGAGATTGCAGGTATTGCAGACTTTGACAGGCGTATAGAACAGGCAACAAATGAGTTAGATACTGTAGAGAAACGTGTTGTTAATTCAACCCTTATTCTTAACGAGGTTAACACCCGTCTTGAACAGCTCAAGGAAGAAAAAGAAGTTGCACTCAAGTATCAAAAACTTAAGGAAGAAAAAAACGGTTTAGAAAGCCAGATAAATACGGTTAAGTTCTTTGACTTGCGCAGAAATATCGAAAAAGCGCATGAAAATATTCTTGAATTTACCAAAAAGAAAAAGGAAGAAGAATTAAAGTCAAAGGATTTGGAAGAACGGCTCAAGCTCATCAAAGAAAAGTATGATGAGATTTCCAAAACAATTACGGAGAAAGGCGAGGGGCATCAGCTTGAATTAAAGCAAAAGGCAGAAGAGATTAAGGGCTCTATTTCCCGCAAAAATTCTTCCATTGTTTTTGCTGACAAACAAATTCAGGACAACCTTAAAACAATTGAGAATACCAAAAACGGTATTGAAGTTCAGCAGGGAAAAATTAAGGATGCCGAGCTGAAAATCTCTCTCAAACAGGATGAGATTAAGGGCATTGAAAAGAATATTGAGGAGCAGAAAGCTATTCTGCATAAAATTCTTGAAGATATGTCCGGTCTGAATGAAACAGCCGAGAAACATATTGAAAAACGAAATACATTAAGAAAAGAGCTTGAAGCGCTGCAGGATAAGGAAACTAAGCTTATTCAAAAACAGGCGCCTCTGGAAGCTGATTTGTCGACCAAGAAAAAATCTCTTGAAGATGCAAGGGGTAAATTGGCTGAACTTGAGGCATTCAAAGCGAATTTCTCTGAAACAAAAGCTTCAAAAGAACTTTTGATAGAACAATTGGGTAAAGAACTTGACGATTTCAAAATTATCCTTAAGAACACATTGTATGAATATGATAAGACTAAAAATGAAATCACAGACATGGACTACGACCTTCAAGCTGCACGTAAGAAAATATATCAGCTTGAAGCAGTTAAGCAAGCGAACGAAGATGCTAACCTCGGACGTGCGGTTGATACAGTTATAGCAGCGAACATCAGCGGTGTTCACGCACCGCTTATGAAGCTCGGGCAGGTTGATGAAGAGTATTCTACCGCGATGGAAATCGCGGTCGGCGGAAGAATGGCTCACATAGTTGTTGATGATGAACATGTGGCTTCAACCTGTATTGAACTCCTGAAATCTTCAAACGCCGGAAGAGCAACATTTGTTCCGCTTAACAAAATTGTTAAATGTCCAAGAAGCCTTAATCTTCCGAAAGATAAGGGTGTAATTGACTTCGCGATTAACCTGATTGACTTTGACGATGAGTATTTGAACGCTTTCTATTATGCAGTCGGCGAAACTCTTGTTGTTGAGGATAGAAGCGTTGCAAACAAATTAATCGGAAAGTACAGAATGGTTACGCTCTCCGGCGACCTGTTTGAAAAATCAGGTTCAATTACGGGCGGTGCTGTTCGTAAAACAGGCTTGAAGTTTGCGCAAAACTCCGACAGCGAGATTGATACGTTCAAATCAAGGCTTAAGGATATGGAGTCAAAATACGCTGCTTTGATTTCCAAGCGTTCTTCTCTTGAAGGAAAAATGGAAGATGTCAGAGGTAAATATTCTTCTTCTACGACTGAATTTAACAAGGCGAAGTTAGAGCTTGCTAACCTTGAAACAAGTTTTGCAAACACACAGCAAAACATTGATGAAAAACAGGAGTTCATTAAAGTTACTGAACCGGAAATTACATCAATAGAAAAAACGCTTGATAAAATTGAAGAAGAACATATAGATATTTCTGAAAAAATGACAGATGTTCAGACTTCAATCACAGAAGTAGAAAAGCTTATGAACGATGCTGACCTTAAGGATTTGAAAGAGAAAACAGCCGGAGTCGAAGCTGAGATTAAGCGCTATGAAAAGAATATGGCGGATGCGAATAACGAAATTGAAGGTCTGCACCAGAGAATTGATTTTATAAATACAACAATCAAAACGCACAATGATACGATAGAGCGTTCTCTTGGCGTAAATAAAGATTTGGAGCTTGATAAAGCTAAATTTGCAGAAGAAATTAAAGGTTTGAATGAGCAGCTTGAAGTTCTGGAAATTCAGATTAAGGAGATTACGGATAAGCTGGGTGAACTCTTGAAACAGAGGGATGATATTAACAAAGACCTTGTTGATATTGAAACTCAGAGAAACCTTAAGGCATCGGATATAGAAAAAATTGCAGAGCAGATAGAATCTTTTAAAGCCAGAAGACGCGAGTTAGAGCCGCAGCTGGAAGAGACAAGAAATGTTCTTACCGAAGCGGGGGTAAATATCAATGAGCTTACGCCTGTTGAGATGTCTATTGAAGAAATTACGTCGCGTATTCAGCGTTTGCAAAAGAGAATGGACGATTTGGGCGCTGTTAATATGAAAGCGCTGGAAGATTTTGAAAACGTATCTGCACGCCAGCAGGAACTCCATAGCCAGATTGAAACTTTGAGTCATGAAAGAGAACAAATCTTAGAAAGAATGCGCGGGTATGAGGATTTGAAGAAAGAAACTTTCCTCAAAACTTATAATGTGATTAATGAAAACTTTAAAGATATATTCCACAGGCTTTCTGACGGTGAAGGTACTTTAATTCTGGAAAATGAGGAAAAACCTTTTGAAGGCGGGCTTGATATTGAGGCGCAGCCGAGAGATAAAAAGAAGCAGCGTCTTGCGGGTATGTCGGGCGGAGAAAAGGCTTTAACAGCGCTTTCTTTTGTATTTGCTATTCAAAAGTATATGCCGGCTCCTTTCTATGCGTTTGACGAAGTTGATGCAAGTTTGGATGGTATAAATGTAGAAAAATTAGCGCATATCGTTCAGTCGCAGGCTGAAACGACTCAGTTTATTGTTGTAAGCCACAGAAAACCAATGATTGAATCTGCAAACAGGACAATCGGGGTTACGCAGAAGGAAAAAGGAATTTCAAAGGTTACAGGGGTTAAGCTGAGGGATTAAACTCCTGAATTTGAAGGAGTACTCAAGAGAAAAAACAAATTAAAATACAAATATGGCAGTAAATAATATAGACAGCACAAATATTTTACATCAGCAGGAAAACAGCTTGGTTCAGGAAGCCGAAGTTGACGGTATAGAAATCCTTGTTAATATGGCAAAACAGGGGAAAATCGATCCGTGGAATGTTGATATTGTTGAAGTCACTGACAAATACCTTATGCACCTTTTTCAATCAAAGGCGCAAAATCTGAGATTAACCGGCAGAACTCTTTTATTTGCAGCTATTCTTTTAAAGCTAAAATCAAATGTTCTGGAAGGGATTGATGTTCTTGATTTTGAACCTCAGCATCAGGACGAATTTAATTATGATGACGAAATGCCTCTTGACTATGAGGAAGAGTATATTCCGACAAATAATGTTATTTCTATTGACGAAGTTTTGCAGAGAAGAACAAGCGTAAGGCTTAATCATAACCGTGTTGTTACACTGCGTGACTTAATCCGTCAATTGGAATTTTATGAAATGCTTGATAAAAAGCAGTCTTTGAAAAACGCTCACGAGCGTGCAAAAAGACGTGTTCAAAATTATGCAAGACTTTCTCCGGATGATATTATTAACCTTGCGCATGATGAGTATATCGAAAACGGGGTTCAGCGGCTGAAAGCTAATCTTTCTGAAATTTTGAGCAGGCAGGATAAGATTGAATTAAACGAACTTACGCTTCTTGGTATGGATAAGATTAGCGCATATATTTCATTATTGTTCTTAACTGTAGAAAGTGATTATGATTTAGAGCAGGATGAGTTTTACGGTGATTTGTACGTGATTAGGCGCGAGGAAAATCCTGCAGAAGAATTGGACAGAAGTATAAATAATGTACAAAATATTTTAGCGGAGGAAACGAATGGAACAGTTGAAATCCAGAATTGAAGCCGTTTTATTTGTAACCGCAAAAGTGCTTCAAATTAAGGATATTGCAGAAATTCTGGAAGAAGAGCCGGAAAAAGTTGAAGAGGCGCTTCTGGAATTAATTATGGATTACGCTTCCAGAGAAGGGGCGTTAGAAATTGATGACGAGAACGGGTATATTTTACAGGTTAAGGAAGAACATCTTGATATTGTCGAAAAACTTTGTCCTGTGGAGTTAAAACCTCCTGTATTGAAAACATTAACAGTAATTGCCCTGAAAGAACCTATAAGACAGTCACTGCTTAAAGATTTGCGCGGGTCTAATGCGTATGAACATGTGCAGGAACTTTTGGAAAAGGGGCTTATATCCAGACATAAGGATAAGAACGGCAGGTCTTTTAATATAAAAACAACTCCTAAGTTTGCTGAGTATTTTAAGCTCAAAGGCGATGTCAGAGCACTGGTAAAAACGTTGAATATTGACAAAGGGGTAAAAGATGATGAGGAAGATATGCGTCAAGCTACTCCGCCGGATGCAAAAGGGGTAAAGGATGAGTAGTAGAGTTGTTCTCTATTCTCTGCTTGCGGCAGGGCTAGCTGCTGCATTTTATTTTAATAGTAATGCTGATACTATTTATGCGCAATTGGGAAACCGTTATTATAAGCAGAACAATATAAAAAAAGCTCAGGAGTTTTACGAAAAATCTTTTGCCCTTGGCAACAAAGACACCGGCGTAAGAGAAATTTATGTAAATTCTATAATTAATTCTCCTCTGGATATTGACGCAC
>OLIX01001041.1_pt1 | contig 26024 bp, 18 predicted proteins | sample 1601331 | NCBI WGS metagenome assembly OLIX01 (sample SAMEA2452120, study PRJEB22498) | human gut metagenome | biome: human feces; feature: human gut; material: feces | place: Australia | collected 2012 | reverse complement strand
TTTAAACAAATTATTAATCAGAATTCTGTTGCATTTGCAAGTTGAATTCAGCAATGATTTTCAAAATCTGTCCGCACACAAACACTTCCTTCTTTCATGTTTATGTTCGGAGTGGTAACAGTAATCCCCCACTGACCTACATGCACAGGATTAGTTCTCACTAAATATACATGTCGGTAAATTCCAGCTCCAGGATACCAACGAGAACCCCATTTTTCAGTATTTAGACGTACAGTAAGCACATTTTCCCTGTCAAATCTAAGTGCATGAGTTAAATCAACTCTAAATGAACTATATCCATAAGGACGTTCACCAACTTTCTGTCCATTTAACCATACTTCAGCATTCGCCATAGCACCGTCAAAGTCCAAATAAAACATGTTCCCTTTATCTTTTGCAGACACACTGAAATGCTTACGATACCAACCTATTCCTTTCCAAGGTAATTTTCCAGTAAAGCCTTCTAAATCCTGACGAAAAGGTCCTTTTATTGCCCAATCATGAGGTAAATCCACACATTCCCAACTTGAATCATCAAAATCACCTTTAAAAGGTAAAATTTCCGGTTCATCTATGCGCCCCCCATCAGCCTGCAATCCATAACGTTTAAAAAGCCAGCCCTTATCAAAGGATGATACATCTCTCAGACCTTGCCCAGACAACTGCAAAAACGACATCAATAAACATATTAAAAACAACGTTTTCTTCATAGCTGATTATGACAGTATAACAAATTCTTTTTATAGAAATAACTGCCGGGAGCAAGCTCCCGGCATAATGATAAATTATTTTGTATAATATGTAACTGTATTTTTTTTATTCCAGCTTCCACGTGTAAAATCAGGAATAATTACCGGAGCGTTATTGTTTTCAATTGATAACTTAGTTAATGGAACCAGACAAGACCATTCTGCTGCATCATACACATCCATATCCAAAGGAAGTCCGTGATTCAAACAATAAATCAAGCGATAGTCCATCACAAAATCCATACCACCATGTCCACCGACTTTCTTTGCAACTTCACCAATTTCTTTAGATATAGGATGAATATATTTAGCATAAACAGAATCCTTTTGCTGTCCTGTCATAAACTCATGTGTGTTAGGAGCTAAAGCCAATCCCTCAACAGGATATTTTTGAGCAAAACCTTTTGTACCACTAATAGCATGTAATCTACTATAAGGTCTCGGATTAGTAACATCATGTTGAATCAACATTGTCTTACCTTTTACAGTCTTAATCAATGTAGTACTCATATCTCCATGTTTATAATCTATTTTTGCTTCTTCGGAATCCTTACCAAAGGTTTCTTTTGCATATTCTGTCAATCCAAACTGATCTGTAGCTACACAAACTAACTGATTCATTCTATCTCCTCTATGAATATTCATCACATGGGCAATAGGTCCTAAGCCATGAGTAGGATACAAATTTCCTTTATTCTTGATATTGTGCTGCAATCTCCAGTCTTTCCAATAGGCATTCGGGTAAAATATTTCTCCACGCAAATCATGTATATACGCTCCTTCACAATGAACTATTTCGCCAAAGACTCCTTGCTGAGCCATATTGAGTGTCATCATTTCGAAGAAATCATAATTACAGTTTTCCAACATCATACAGTGTCTGCGTGTCTTCTCTGCAGTATCCACCAAGTCCCAACATTCTTCTATTGTCAATGCTGCAGGCACTTCTAAAGCAACATGCTTGCCATGCTTCATTGCATATACAGCTATAGGTGCATGTAAGTCCCAATGAGTACATACATATACCAAATCAATGTCATCTCTTTCACAAATCTTTTTCCAGTCTTCTGCTCCTGTATATGTATCTACCTTATTAGGCAGATACCCCTTGGCTCTATCCACATAATTCTGCTGAACGTCACACAATGCCACAACTGTAGCTGTAGGGATTTTTGAAAGACGATAAACTGCTCCGACACCTCTATTTCCCAAACCTATGACAGCTACACGTACATTTGGAATAGGTGCACAACGTAATTCTATTACATCCGTCTGTCCTTTAGGACGTGAAGGAGCTTTCAACTCAATAGGCTTATACTGAGAAAATGCCATCAGTGAAACCACTGACAAAATCATTAAACAAAGAATCTTTTTCATTTTTATCATTTTTAAGTTTATACAATAATCTTATAATTCTAATTGGAACGAGACATCTGTTTACGTGTTCCATCTGCCTGAACTGCCTTAAACGTACATTCATTAACTGGTAACCCGTTAGGAATCATAAAATTGAAACTATTTGAGAAATACTTGCATTTTCCATCATGCCATACCTCAAAAGCTACAGCTTCGTCGCCGTTACTTACAGTTACATTTTGACCTGACAAAGTGTAAACAGGAGTTTTCGTAATCTTAATATTATTTTTAAACTGCGTATAATACCCCACATCTCCTACATTTCCTTTATATGAAGGAGTTTCCAAATATGTACCGCTTTCACGGTCTTCTATATACTGGAAGGCTCCCGGCATAGGATATTTTGACATATAGTTTTTTGCCTCAGCAATCATATCATCCGTAACCCGATAACGCTGGTCACCATATTGAGATATCGTTACATCTATCGGTGTCAGGAATCCCCAAGCCTCAAAGAACCCAGTCAAATTCTTCTTAGCCACATCACTTGCATATTTTACAAACAACATCTGATGCTCACCCGGAGACAACTGTTCAACACCAGGATAGGCACGTAATTTCTTGAACAACTCAGGATAGAAGTTTTTATTGACACCACATTCATGGAAATACAAATACAGCTGCCAATACATGCGCATGTGTAACTCTGTATCTTCCGCATCTGGAACTCCTCCAAAATTACCCCAAGGCTCGTTTCCATACATTCTCTCTGCCAAGAAGCTTAAAGGCTTTCCATTAGTTGCATTAACACCAAATTTATATGTTACATAATTAGAGAACAAATTATTGGAAGATTCAGCACATCCAGTCCAGTTAATTGCACCTTGATGTACATGGCCTACTTCATGAGCTGGTCCCCAACAGTTTATACGTAAATTTTCAACCGGCATAATTACACTCAATCCAATTTCATACTGGAAACCGATTTGCCCTTCTGTAGCCCACATATATCCATCACCCTCAAAAGAAGAAGCATTGATATGATTGTTAAATATACGAGGACGTATGTCATCAAATCCCAACAAATCATATTGCCAATTCACAATATGGTCAAATGCGGTAATATAGTCAACAATACAATTAGGCAGATATTGCTTCAATTTAGTTCGGTGGAAATTCAACAAGACCTCATTACCTTTTATGATAAAATATTTATGAGTAGCTTTATTTAACAATTCCTGGTATACCGCATCTGTTTTATCTTTTTCCAAATCAAAATACCCGCTAACATGCCCGGATTTCAATGGAATATGTATTCTTACAGGCTGAGCATCTTCAGAAGTCAAATCCGCATTATACATAACAAACAACGCTCCATCCTGAACAATATTCAATTTATTAACCCCCTCATGCAATAAATATTTCTCACCACTCATAGCTATATCCTGAATTGATTGCAAGTACAATAAATTACCATGCGTATTACCAACCAACACAATCAATTCTTCACCGGCATTCACCACAATACCCGTAGGGTTATCCAAATCCGTATACGCTCTTATACATAACTGCCTAGCTATTTCAGTTGGTTTACTATAAGGCTTATAATCCTGTATGCGGAACTTTTTCTCCCATTCGTCGTAAGTTCCATTTTTTAATTTGGCTGCTAAATCAACAAAAAATCCAGGTAAAGCCTGAATATCTTCATTTGTCACATCTTCCAAGAGTTCACTGCAGGATAAATCAGTAAAGACATTCAGCAATTGTTTTTCCAAAGGACTCTTTTCACTGTTCTTTTCATAGAACCACAACTCTTCGACATTTACATAACCATTCTTACCGGCTTTTATTTCAAACTTTAATTTTGTAATATTGACAATTGGTTTCTCCAAATTTTGTCTGGTAGAAATTGTAGATTCTTTATAATCAAATGCTCCTAAAGAAACATAATCATCCGATTCTTTGGTCTGATAAAAAACCTCAAACTCTCCCCACTGACCGTCTCCAGTACTACGTGGAGTGTAAATAAAATAATCAAGAGTATGTGTGCCGTCAAATTCAAACTCCAAAATTACTGGGAATTTAGTTTGTCCGTCCCAAGGACTAAAATAAAGGTTATCACCCCCTAAACCATCCCAGCATTTTTCTATATCACGCCCAGGTTGATATTGATTTGCCTTTCCACCTGTTGGTTTAAACGCAATATCCCCACCTTCTTCAATATCTTCTGTTGAAGGGTCTTTCGGATGCTGAGTTATTTTACACTCACTTTTCACATCCGGGTAATCGGTTCCGGTAAAAACCAAAATGGCCTGTCTGTCCTCTCCATATCCGTCATACGGTTCCACTCTGTATAAAAATATCTTATCGGTCATGGCACGCGATTCAGACGGTTCGATTTCATTAATCCAATTACAGCCTTCACTTATTACAGGAACATAAGAAATGTTTGCTGTTACCTTTACCTGGATTTCTCCTCCTGTGGCTTCAAGAATCGGGGCATTAGGAGAAACAAGAATGGCAGGACCATACCCAAGCTGTTGAACCTGTATATTCAATGTACCAGAAGGATAAGAAACTGTTACAGTAGCCTTACGCACATCCGGTTCTTCACTAGCTTTCACACTCACTAAAATACCAGAAGTAGATTTGTCTTGCGCTACCTGGCACCAGTCCTTATCAGAAGAAACACTCCATTGTGACAACTCCAGGTTTGTATTTACCGGAATAGTGACAAACGATGATTTCTGTTCAAAATTCAGATTTAAATTTTCCTCATTTATTTGAAAGCAAGGCTGTTCTGCACTCACAGTTTCATCACTACATGCAGCAAAGCATGACAGTAAACAAATGCAAATAACTTTAATCCATTTATTCATATTTCATATAATTAAATCCAACCCGGAGCCATTTTGCTCCGGGTCATTCATGTAAAACCAAAAACAACCTACTTACCAAAGATTTCTATCTCACCAACATTCCATGGAGCTCCACCTAAAACACTGCCATTATTACTTTCCAAAATAGCCATCCGGACATAAGAGAAAGGTGTATCAGAAGAGAAAACTTCAGAATTATATTCCATATCACCTTCGTCCCAAGTTGGTAGAAAAGCTCCCGAACTATCAGCCTTTCCTACCTCAATCCATGTTTGTCCATCAGTTCCAACATAGATAACTGATTTAACAGGTGCTCCCATTGTATTTTCAAACCGTGACCATAAGGTATATGCAAAATGATTAATTGCCTTAGGAAGCTTGAAATCAATATAATTAGCATATATCGGATCAACAGTAAAATTAGTATAATCGGAATGAAAATGCAATCCAGCTCCACGCCCGTCTATCAAACCGACAAGTCCGGTCCCATCTTGACCTGTTTCCAATACACTATTTGCAGAAAGCATACCCAAAGAAAGAGTGATAGGAGCCAAATCTTTTCTCGGGAAAGAACGAGTCACACTCACAATACAAGAAGACATTTCTTCATTAATAATGAAACTGGAATTAGAAAGGCTCTTTATACGTAAAGGCAATGCCTTCTTTCCCCAAGGTAATTGTGTCTTATCTATATGAACCATTACGGAAGTAGAACTCTCTCCCTGATTAAATGGCGCAACTTCCAAAGTATAAATATTTTCAGATAATAATCCTAAATCAGTACCATTAGCTTCATTGTATTGTTCCAATAAGGTTTCATCAACCTCCACTTCACACGATAAATCCCACTGGTTAGTCACAGGAAGAACAATAGGCAATTCTATATCCATACTTCCTTCAGCATTCACCACATTTTCGGTCTCTATAAGACCACTGTTTTTAAATCCCACAAAAACAGTTTCAACTGAAGGCTTGATAAATACATATTTTTTCTGAGAATTAATAGAATCAGAAGCTTCAGACAATTCAAATGGAATTACATAAGTGGCATCTGACCCCAGATTTATTTCAATCTGTTCCGTAACCAACGAAACAGTCATTTCCTTGTAAGAATCATTTGCTGCCATCTGAATTTCCTTATTTTCAAACACATAACAGGAAGATGGCAAAGCCTTATAATTTACACCATTCAATGCATTAAAAGCTATCAATTGTGCATCGTTCATCACATCTACAGATACCACAGCATCCTTTTTCTCAAAACCTGCTTTAGATATAATCAAGCTATAATCGGTATTATTACCTGTCCGATATAAGGTTACAGGCAATTCACCACTATCTCTAAAATAAAGAATTGTATCAAATTCGCTTTTATAATCATCCAGGCCATCATCACAAGCTACATGAAATAATGAGAATCCAGCCGCAAAAAGCAATATCAGTATATTTTTTTTCATAATTTTTTGTTTTAAAAATATTTAGAACAATATCACCATCCATAGTTTTGCACTAACTGTGTGTTCAAACTTATTTCATTCTGTGTAAACGGATAGAGATAATGTTGTTTCTTAAAGACTCTGGTTTCACTATAAGTACGCTGCCAGAAATCATCAGGAGTCACATCACCCTGACTCATGGTATTTACATTCATACCATAAAATACTCCATTTTCTGTCTGCTCAGCAATCATCCATGTACGAGTATCAAAGAAGCGGTGATTCTCAAAGGCAAGTTCCACTCGGCGTTCCTTGCGGCACAACTCAAGCAATTCCTCAACCGAAGCACCCGGATAAGCTTCTTCTATCGGCTTCATATCCACACGAGCACGCAATTCTTTCCATAAATTCATGGCCAGCGTTTTATAATTGTCAGGTATTGCCACCCCATGAATCTGGCATTCCAGCACAGCCTCAATAAAATTCAAATAAATTTCACCTAAACGAAATGTCGGGAAAGTAATAGCACCACCCCATGAACCTTCTGCCGAATTGGCTGTGTGATCATAAAAGCGATTTAGCATAAAGCCTGATTTCGGATGTGCATCCGATACATTTCCATTTGCCCCCTGAGCGAAAGAAGTCAATGTCAGGCCGCTGCCATGATGCCATTTACTACCACTGAAAAATACTGAAACATAAAAACGAGGATCTCGGTCAACACACATTTTCACTGTTCTCAAACCATATTCAGAAGCTCCACCAAATGCCGGATAAGTCCAATCCGTATAAGCAAACTCATCTTCTGGATAGCCTGACAATTCATCAATCACAGGAGTTCCATTATCGTTATAATCCACCACAGGGAAACGCCCGCTTTCTTTCATAGGATATGCATCCACCTGCTTCAGGGTAACTCCTGTAAATCCCCATGAAGAATTACCAGCAACAGAAGTCGGACATGTAAAAGCACCCATGTAAAAACGGCCATCCGCACCAGTTGTCCAAATCAATTCACTATTCCATGTTTCTTGTGTTATGCCGTAATAATTGTCATAAGGATTATTATTATCAGAATGGTATAATGCATACTGTCCTCCATCAATAATCTGATATGCCGCATCAGCAGCTATTTTCCATTTATTGGCATCATATTCCTGCGGGAACAGATGTGTTCCATCCGGATTGACCACAGAAGCATACATCTTGTTACCATTAAACAAATCACGGGCAGAATACAAGGTCAATCTGGAAATCAAAGCCTGACAAGCACCTTTTGTAGCCAATCCTTTTTCTGAAGCCGATTCCCAGGTAAGCTTCATATAAGGACTTTCTATCAAATCATTCAATTCCCCAACTACATAGTCCACACAGTCATCCCATGTATCACGCGGACGAGCAAGTTCCGCTGCCGACAATGTAAAATCAAGCAATTCATCGTGCAAGATAAAAACCGATCCGTAACTGCGCATCATCATAAAATAATAATATGCACGGGCAAAACGTGTCTGCACCTTCCATGTCTCTTTTTCAGTTTCAGTCAACAAGGGGTCAGTACAACGATCTACATTACCCAAAAAAAGATTACATTCACGAATACCCCGATAATAATGCGACATCTTTTCATAAGGGACATTGGAAGGGTTCCAAGCTCCAGAAGTCATAGTATGAAATTCTCTATCGCGCTGGTTTACCGTGACCTCATCGGCAGCACCGCTCCAAGGAGAATATGAAAAGTCATTAGCATCACGCGGAAGGAAGCTCATCGTAGTCAACCAATAACGTCGTGTATCTGTACGGGTTTCCCATACTTTATCAAAAGTCAACGCCTCATCTTCCTGTCTGTCAAGAAAAGACTCACAAGATGTATGTACCTGCATCCCAAGCAGAAGCATTATATAACCAAATATCTTTTTCATTTCCATATTCAATACATTAAATTTTCACTGTTAAACCAATCGTCACAACTCGTAACGGAGGATATATTCCTCCATCCGCACTGCCAGTTTCCGGATCCCATAACTTGAACTTACTGATTGTAAACAAGTTACTCCCGGAAAGATAAATACGCAAAGATTTTACAAATGTCTTTTCCATAAGTTTACCTGGCATAGTGTAACCCAATTCAAAATTCTTCAAGCGCATAAAGCTACCGTTTCGCAACGTCAGAGTAGAGATCTGATTATTATTTGTAGATCCCTCACCTCCCGCTTCACTCAAACGTGGATAGTAAGCACGCAAATTCTGTTCCGGGGTATTGGTTGTTTTCCAAACATTATCATAAATATCTGCATTAATAGCACTTTGGTTAATATTACCACTAGAGAAAGGTCGCATAGACAATCCACCTATATGAAAGCTTGTATGTCCTACACCTTGGAAGAATGCATTAACATCAAAACCTTTCCAAGCCAAGGTCACTCCAAATCCATACACTATTTCAGGAATATTGGTATATCCCAATGCCACTTTATCATAAGAATCTACAACACCGTCACCATTCACATCTCGATATCGAACATCACCAACTCTATAAGTACCAAAATTCTGCACAGGAGCATGGTCAATCTCTTCCTGACTCTGGAACAGACCTTCAGCAATAAGACCAAATTCATGAGTACCACTGCTTCCGAAAGTCTTGCCTATGGCACTCTGATACTTATACAGTTTCTCCACCTCGTCATTGTTCAGCAACTTGTTTCGGCTGTAGGTAAAATTAGCACGGGCCGTCATAAACACCTGACCGATTTTCTGTTCATACTCCAAAGTTGCGTCCACACCACGGTTAATCGATTCTCCTATATTTACCTTCGGCATGGTAGTCATACCGACAATAGCCGGAAGTCCCTGACGATTAATGAACACTCCAGAACGCTTTTCATGGAAGTAGTCAGCCTGCAGTTTCACACAATTAAACATCCCCAATTCAAAGCCGACATTCAACTTCTTGGCAGTTTCCCAGCTGACATCCAGATTTTCTACATTACCCATCTGGATACCTTCTCCACCTTCACCACCCGTTTCTCCGTAATGCCATCCACCATTGGTATTGATTGTTGATTGGTAAATCCAACGTCCACCACCAATGGCATCATTTCCTACAGAACCATAAGAAGCTTTTAACTTCAATTCGTTCACAACTGGAAGAATCGGTTTCCAGAATTTTTCATTTGAAACCATCCAGCCAATTGCATAAGCCGGGAAGAAACCGAAACGATGCCCTCTGGCAAAGTTTTCAGAACCGTTATATCCCATGTTGAACTCAGCAAAATATGTATCTCTGAAAGCGTATGTCACACGACCGGCCAAACCCTGATATTTGTAGGGCAATGACATACTTTGACTTCCAGAAAATTTATTATTGGTAATTTTATGGTTATACATGAACATGGCACCTACACGGTGTACATCTGAAAACACGCGATTATAATTGGCTGTTGCTTCCAGATAAGTAGTAATGGAACCTGCTCCAGATTCTGAAAATCCCAATTCATTCGTACCACTTACAATCGGATTTCCAAAGATTAAATTACCTTCCTCATCACGTCCTTTTGCAAAATATTGATTAGGAGTCTTTTCACGTATAATGGTATTTCCATTTGTCGCATCCCAAGAAAATTTTACAGAAGCTGTCAATCCCTTGGTAACAAGATCACCCAAATCCTGCGTCAGTCCTATCAACGACTGTGCCGAGTTCCAGAATTGCTCACGATAACCGGAATGTGCCAGCAAATTCCAAGGATTTTTTCCGGCATTTGCTATACTAGTTGTTGACAAAGTCCCGTCAGAATATACTTTCGGATAAATACCAGGGGCAGCATCAAAGGCTCTTGCCCAGATTTCATTTTTGTCAACTCCAGGTCCTTGTGTCTTCTCATAAATATTTGCTAGATTTACATTCAATACAGTAGATTTGGTAAGATTAAAGTCCATATTGGCACGGAAACTGTATTTGTTGTAATGCAATGACGTGTTATAACCATATTGGTTACCTGCATTACGGAAAATAGAACCTTCATTATATATAGAACCAGAAACAAAATATCTGGCAATATCACCACCACCGGAAACATTCAGATTAACACGTTGGTTAGATGCCATATCTTTATAAAGTTCATCCATCCAGTTTACATTTGGATATAAATCGGGATCACTTCCGTTACGAAACTTTTCTATTTCTTCAGGTGAATATACTGCATATCCTTTCATTTCGTTGTACAACTCTGCCCATTCGGGAGAACCTGCAAATTTTGGCATCTTAGTAGGCTGGGTAAACCCTGTCTCCACACGTGCATTGATTACCGGTTTTCCTTCCGAACCTTTCTTAGTCGTAATCAGGATGACTCCGTTGGCACCACGCACACCATATACGGCAGAAGCGGCGGCATCTTTCAAAATAGAGAAGGAGGAAATATCTTCTACATCCACCAAGTCCAAATCACGTTCTATTCCATCAACCAGCACCAAAGGCTTGTTTTCACCGGCAAAAGATGCCACACCACGGATATAGAAGTCGGCAGCACTACCACGTCCGGGCTCACCGGAACGGCTCATAGAAACGACACCCGCCAATTGTCCGGCAAGGACACTTGACAAAGAGGCTCCCGGAACTTTTAAATTGGAGGTTTTTACCGTAGAAATAGATCCAATCACACTGGCCTTTTTCTGTGAACCAAATCCTACTACTACAACTTCTTCCAGTTGCTCAGCATCAGCAGCCAAAGTCACATTTATTTCAGACTTATTGCCAACAGCTATTTCTTTTGTCTTCATACCTAAATAAGAAAAAGACAATACTGCATTAGGGTCATCCAAACTGATTTGATAACGTCCATCAATATCTGTAATCACACCTTTAGCTGTATTTTTCACCCAGACACTGGCACCAATAATTGCCTCACCTGATTCATCGGTTACAACACCGGTTACATTTTTCACTTTCTTAGATTTGGATGTGCTATTGACTGTTTTCGGTTTTTCTTTCAAAAGAATCTGTTTCCCGTCAATTTCATAGGTAAGTCCTGTATTTTCCAGCACTTCGTCCAGAATCTGATTGACATTTTTTTCTTTTGCATTGATACTTACTTTCTCCGACAAGTTTTTACCGGAAGAATAAAGGAATACGTATTCGCTGTTTTTTTCAATATACCGCAGAACTTCCTTCACGGTTATATTGTTCAGTTCAAATGAAAAGTTTTTGTTATATTGTTCCAGAGCAGATATGCTCCCAGGAAAAAGCAATGCAAAAAACACTAACATTGCTGAAATCAGTTGTTTTCTTACAAAAAAATTCATACTTTCGCATAATTGAATTAGACACATAAAGTCGAGTGTCACTCTTCACAGGCTCGGGCAATGGGGGTTGCCTGGGCTTTTTTTATAGAGTGATACTATAAATTTTGAAAATAATTAAACGGTAAATTCAACAGAAACAAGTCGAAAAAATTCTGTTTTTCATAATATGCTATTCTTCCTTTCCCATAGGCTATTGTGTTTTTAAGATTAGTTTTTCAGGTTCATAAACAAATGGTATCCATTGGCTGTCTGACGAACACCCACCGGATGTATCTTGGCAATACGGTCGAATACCGTATCCAAAGAAACACTCAGATCAATAGTGCCCAGCAAAGACAATGCTTTCACTGATGAATCACAAGTAATTTCACAGCCATAATATAATGAAAGTCTGCGCAATATACTTTCCATACTACGACCCTGCAAAGGGAAATATCCCTTTGTCCAGGCTATATATTCACTTGCATCTACCTCACGTTTTGAAGAGGCAGCACCTTCATTCAAACATAATAACTCATTCGGTTTCACCTCAACTTCATGGTCAGCGCAATCGGTCACCACGATAGCTCCGCGCAACAGCACAACTTCCGCCTCACGCATTGACTTATATGCATTCACATTAAAGGCCGTTCCAGTCACACGAATATCAAACTCCGGAGTTTTTACGATAAAGGGCTGTTCAGTATTCTTCGCCACATCGATATAAATCTCTCCGTCTACGTATATCTCACGATATTTTCCTTTAAAAGTACTCGGATAAAGAACTTTTGTACCCGAATTCACATGAAGTGAGGTTCCATCGGCCAGCACCAAATAAGAAGACTTGCCTTTGGGTACTATCAGCTGATTGTATGCTGTCTTTTGCGAAGTTTCTTCTTCCTTTTCTACCGGACGCTGGTTCACCAGAACAGTTCCATTCTGAGAATAACTGATATGCGCCTCCTTGCCAGCCTCTATTTGCTGTTCCGTCTGAGTAATCAAAAGCACCTGATGCGTCGTATCCATTACGCACTCATCAAGCTGTGCAATAACTTCATCCATTGAGGGAACCCGATTTTCAAAATATAAAGAAATTCCCCATATAATGCCTAAAACAGCTGCCGCACAAGCCACTTGCACAAATATCCGTTTCATCTTATACTGACGGGTAGAAGGCAAGCTCTTTTGACGACGCATCAGTTCATCCCATCGCTTCGCTATTTCATCTTCCGGAACCTTTTCCTCCAAAGATTTAAAATAGGGAACTAACGGATGTTTTTTATTTTTTATCTGTTCTTGTTCTTCCATACTCTTACGTGATATTCTGTTATAAAGACATTTTATACAGAAAAACCTAACCTTGTTTTTGCATATTTTTTTCAACTTTTTTATTCTACATTGAAAATCAATAGATTAAAATTTATTTTTTATTCTCCCCTACCAAATTCTTGCTTTTCCCCTTGAATATAATTACCTTCACAAAAGAGAATTCTCTGTTTCACACTGTGGGATACAAAGACCACAGTGTGGGATACAAAGACCACAGTGTGGGATACATATTTCACACTGTGAAATACAAATCCCGCACTGTGAAACAGAGAATGCTTCAGTGTATTTAAAAGAATTGTTCTAACCCTTTAAATTTATTGATTCCAATGGCAGCTACTTACACCATGCAGGAAATGAAAGACCTGCACAACGAAAACGAGACCATCCTCTATCCAAGAATGATTATCAAGGGACAATGTTCTACTGAGGAGCTGATTGAAGACATCGCACATCACACCACCTACAATACCGGAGAGCTCCGGGGCATGATTATGGCCCTGAAGGATGCCATGGCCCGCGAAATGAGCCGGGGATATTCGGTCAAGCTCGATGAAATCGGCACATTTACTCCTTCGTTAGGAATAACCGAAGGGAAAGAAGCCGAACAACCCACAGGAGAAACCCGACGCAATGCCAGAAGCATCAAAATACGCAACATTAACTTCCGTGCCGACAAAGAACTGATTCGCAAGACGGAAGGACACTGCACGCTGGAAAGAGAAAGCGGTACCAGCAAGCTGAAAACTTCACGCCACTCCAGCGAAAAGCGATTGAAAATGGCCCAGGATTTTCTGACCACACACCCCTATATGACGGTAGCAGATTACATGGCCCTCACCGGCTTGAGCCATACTACCGCAGCCAGGGAACTTCAGAAGTGGGGAACAACACCAGAAACAGGCATACTCCCCAAGGGGCAGCGCACACACAGAGTCTATGTGGCCGTCACCGCTAAAGAAAAAGGCTGATGGCTACATGATAAAGCAGCAGATAAAGAGTTTTTTTGTACCTTTGCAAAACCAACTTTCTTCACATGAAAAAATTATCTATTTTATTCACATTGATGGCCTGCTGCCTGATGGCATGCACGGGCGGTCAGAAAAAGACAACCAATATGGAAACTGGAAACGAAACACTTGTACGTCTGGAAACGACCATGGGAAACATCACGGTCAAACTGTATAATGAAACCCCCAAGCATCGGGACAATTTTATCAAACTGACGAAAGAGGGTACTTACGACAGTACGCTCTTCCACCGCGTAATCAAGAATTTCATGATTCAGGCAGGCGACCCGCAGAGCAAGACTGCTACCGATACCACTACATTGGGTAACGGAGATGTAGGTTACACACTGCCGGCTGAGTTCAACCCGAAATTCTTCCACAAGAAAGGTGCGCTGGCTGCTGCCCGCTTGGGTGACGAAGTAAACCCGAACAAGGAATCTTCCGGCTGTCAGTTCTACATTGTAACAGGACGTAAATTCTCTGAAGCACAGATGATCAGCATGGAGAACCAGTTGAATGAGGCACGTTTGGAAACAGTGTTCAACGAACTGGCCCGCAAGCACATGAAAGAAATCTACAAGATGCGCAAAGCCGGCGACAACGACGGTCTGCTGGAATTGCAGGACAGCCTGGAAGCACAGGCACGTGGCATCGTAGCCAAGGAACCGGCCCTGAAGTTCAGCCGTGAACAGATTGCAGCCTATACTACCGTAGGAGGTGCGCCTCATCTGGACGGAGCGTATACCGTATTTGGAGAGGTAACAGAAGGTATGGAGGTTATCGACAAGATTCAGGCTGTAAAGACCAACCGCGCCGATCGTCCGGAAACTGACGTACGCATTCTGAAAGCAACCGTGATTGAATAATCTGATTCCCGCATGATTCAAGTAAACCGTTATACACTGGCTAACGGGCTGCGGATTGTACACAATGAGGACGACTCCACACAAATGGTCGCCCTCAACTTGTTGTACGACGTGGGAGCCCGCGATGAAGACCCGTCGCACACGGGATTTGCCCATCTGTTCGAGCACCTGATGTTCGGAGGCTCCCTTCATATCCCCGATTATGATACTCCCGTGCAGAATGCCGGAGGGGAAAACAATGCCTGGACCAACAACGACATTACTAATTATTACATCACTCTGCCGCACCAGAACGTAGAAACGGGATTCTGGCTGGAAAGCGACCGCATGCTCAGCCTGGATTTCAGTCCGAAAAGCCTGGAAGTGCAGCGCCAGGTGGTGATTGAGGAATTCAAGCAGCGCAACCTGAACCAGCCCTATGGGGATGCGTCGCACCTGCTGCGTGAACTGGCATACGAATCACACCCATACCGCTGGCCGACTATCGGAAAGGAGATTGCACACATCGCTCAGGCTACACTGGAGGAAGTGAAAGACTTTTTCTTCCGTTTTTATGCACCGAACAATGCCATCCTGGCCGTGACGGGACATATCTCGTTCGAAGAAACCATCCGGCTGGCAGAGAAATGGTTCGGTCCGATTCCGGCGCGGAACATTTCCCCCCGACAGCTTCCGGCTGAAAAGCCCCAGACGGCTGTACGCCGCAAGACGGTGGAACGGAAAGTACCGGTAGATGCCATCTACATGGCTTTCCACATGTCCAACCGCATGCATCCGGATTATTACGTGTACGACATGATTACCGACATCCTGTCGAACGGACGTTCTTCACGGTTCATCCAGTCGCTGGTGCAGGAACAGAAACTGTTTACTTCCATCGATGCCTATATTTCAGGCAGCCTGGATGAGGGGTTGCTTCATGTCACCGGTAAACCGGTAGAAGGTGTTTCTCTGGAACAGGCAGAAGAAGCTATCTGGAAGGAATTAGAAAAAATGAAGACCGTACCGGTGAGCGAACAGGAACTGGAGAAGGTAAAGAACCGCTACGAAAGCGAACAGATTTTCAACAACATCAACTACCTGAACGTAGCGACCAATCTGGCTTTCTTTGAACTGACGGGAAAAGCAGAAGACATCAACGAGGAGGTAGGAAAATACCGTGCCGTAACTGCCGGACAGATTCAGGCGACTTCGGCCCGTTGCTTCGTTCCCGAAAATTGCAGCATACTCTACTATAAGGCTATTTCATGAGACATTCAAATTACCGTGCACTCCTCTGGCTGGGCATTCCTATTGTCATCGGACAGATTGGAGTCATCATCTTAGGCTTTGCCGACACATTGATGATTGGGCATCACAGTACGCATGAGCTGGCGGCAGCCAGTTTTGTGAACAATATGTTCAATTTAGCGATTATTTTCAGTACGGGTTTCAGCTATGGTCTGACTCCTATCGTGGGCAGCCTGTTCGGACAAAACCGTTGTGAAGAAGTCGGACGTACCCTGAAAAACAGTCTGGCAGCCAATACGCTGCTGGCCGCAATCGTGTGTCTGGTCATGGCAGTGCTTTATTGGAACATCGATAAATTAGGGCAGCCGGAAGAACTGCTTCCCACCATGCGACCGTACTACCTCGTATTGCTGGCTTCGCTTCCTTTCGTACTGTGGTTCAACGGCTTCAAGCAGTTTACCGACGGAATTACCGACACACGTATCTCCATGTGGATTCTGTTAGGAGGTAACGTGCTGAACATCATAGGAAACTACCTTCTGATTTACGGAAAGGCCGGATTTCCGGAGTTAGGATTGTTGGGAGCCGGAATTGCCACCCTGACTTCACGTATCCTGATGGTTATCACCTACCTGATTCTCTTTTTCGGAACCTCACGTTATGCCACCTTCCGAAAAGGATTTGCACAGGGCAGCCTCAACAAGTCCGATTTCGGCTTGCTGAACAAATTAGGATGGCCCATCGCCGGACAGATGGGAATGGAAACGGCTTCTTTCAGCCTCAGTGCCATTATGGTGGGCTGGCTGGGAAGTACCGCACTTGCCTCGTATCAAATCATGATGGCAGTGTCGCAGGTCTGCTTCATGATGTACTATGGCATGGGCTCGGCCGTATCGGTACGCATCAGCTATTTCTTCGGGCAGAACGACCTGGAGAATGTACGCCACACGGCTAAAAGCGGATTCCACATCATTCTGGCCATGATTGTCATTACAGGTATTCCTATCTTCCTGCTGCGCCACTACATCGGCGGCTGGTTTACCAACGACGAAGCCGTCAGTCTGATGGTGGCACAACTGATTATTCCGTTCCTGCTGTATCAGTTTGGCGACGGACTGCAAATCAATTTTGCCAATGCGCTGCGAGGCATTGCCGACGTACGCCCCATGATGCTGTTCTCGTTCATCGCCTATTTCCTGATTTCCTTACCTGCAGGCTATCTCTTCGGATTTGTCTGTGGCTGGGGAGCCATCGGTATCTGGGCGGCTTTTCCTTTCGGACTTACCAGTGCCGGAATCATGTATTACCTGCGATTCAGATATAAAACGAAATCTATCCGCTAAACCATGTTCTCCACTTCTTTCAAAATCGTTATCGGCTACATATTGCTGGTAGGACTTCTGATAGGAGCTTTTACCTATACCATGCAGCAGATGAACCTGCTGACTACTCCTACCAGCCTGAGAGACCAGCTCGACCACCGGCGCCACATCACTCACCGCATCATCAGCCAGCTGTATGACGCGGAAAGTATCGGGCAGACACTCCGTACCGGAAATCTGAACGAGTATTATCACTACCTGAAGGCGATGAAAGAAGTGAACGCTTCGATTGATACATTGGAAACGATTCTGACGGACACCCTGCAGCAAGCCCGTCTGGACACCGTAAGGACCTTGTTGCAGAACAAGCAATGGAACATGTATGCGGTGCTGGAAGCCATGCGGAATACGCCAACCGACCAGATTTATCAGGAACAGCTCGACAGCCTGATAGCTCAGCAGGATTCCTTGCTCAGTACGCCGCACATACGCAGAAAAGTCATTACGCACCATAACTCCTACACCATTCATCACAAGAAGAAAGGATTCTTCAAGAGACTGGCTGACGTATTCGCACCCGGGAAAGAAGATTCCACCCAGGTGAGCAACGTAATTCAGGAAGAATACACGGATACACTGGATGAAGTGTACAGTCCGATAGATACCATCAGCAGCATGATTACAGGTATTCAGCACAAGGTATTTCAGACCCGCCAGAAGGAAACCGAGATGCTGAACACCCGCATCAGCAGCCTGCGCGTCATTGGAAGCGGACTGAGCCAGCGTGTCAACCAGTTGCTGGAAAACATTGAGCACGATGAACAGGAAGCCGCCCGCACCAAACTGATGCAGGAGGAAGAGATACGGAAAGAGGCCGCGGAAACCATGGCCAAGATTGCCATTGCCGCTTTTGTACTGGTACTGGTATTCTCCATTGTCATTGCACGCGACATCACCCGCAACAATCATTACCGACGGGAACTGGAAAAAGCAAAGTCGTATGCCGAGAACTTGCTGGTAGCCCGTGAAAAGTTGATGCTGACCATCACCCATGACATCAAGGCCCCCGCAGGGTCCATCATCGGCTACATCGACCTGCTCATCCGCCTGGTGAACGACCGGCGACAGCAGTTTTACTTATCGAATATGAAAAGTTCGGCACAACACCTACTGGCACTCGTCACTTCTTTGCTGGATTACCATCGCCTGGAAGCTGGTAAGATGGACTTACATCCGGTAGCTTTCAATCCTCATGAACTACTGACAGATATTTATAACAGTTTCCTGCCCTTAGCAGAAAAGAAGCAACTGCAACTGGATTTCAAGGAAGAACTTCCGGAAACGCTCACCCTGGAAGGTGACCCGTTCCGCATACGCCAGATTGTGGAAAACCTGCTATCGAATGCCCTGAAATTCACAGCCACAGGAGGAATTACCCTACAGGCAGAATACCACGGCAACCAGTTCGTGTTCAGCGTATCCGATACCGGATGCGGCATGACAGCCAGCGAGCAGGAACGCATATTCAAAGAGTTCACCCGCCTGAGCAGTGCACAAGGACAGGAAGGATTCGGACTGGGACTGTCCATCACCCGCAAACTGGTAGAACTTCTGTTAGGAAGAATAGACATCGAAAGTGCTCCCGGAAAAGGTAGTACGTTCAAGGTATCCATGCCTTTACCTTCCATTTCACCCAAACCGGCTCCCGACACAAAGGAACCGGTCATTACTCTTCCTAAAATCCATCTGCGAATTGCCATCATCGATGACGACCGGATACAAATGCATTTGACGGAAGCCATGCTGCACAATGCGGAAGAAGAAGTGAAAGGCCTCAAAGTAGAAACGGTATGCTGTGAACAGCCGGAAGAGCTTATCGAACAACTCAAGAGCCGTACGTTCGATCTGGTATTCACGGACATTCAGATGCCTGCCATGAACGGTTTTGAACTGCTTCATCACCTTCGTAACCAGGATTTTGCACAGGCCCAGTCTATTCCGGTCATTGCCATCACAGCCCGAGGTGATATGAATGAGAATGACTTCCGGCAGAAAGGATTTGCCGGCATGTTACAGAAACCTTTCAACCAATCGGAACTGAAGAAGGTGGTAAAAAATGCACTGACCCACCTCACCGTATCGGACAATATTCCTGACACCTCGCCGGTTCAGAAGGAAGCCCACGAAACTTCGCCACACACAGACCAGCCTTATAACTTTTCTCCGCTGACGGCCTTCTCAGAGGATGACCCGGAAGCTGCCAAAGAGATTCTGCGCACCTTTGCACAGGAAACACAGAAAAATATGGAGAAGTTACAGGCTGCCATCAGTAACAAAGATATGGAAGCCCTGTGTGCCACCGCCCACAAAATGCTGCCTACCTTCCTGATGATTGAAGCACAAAAGGCCATTCCCCTGTTGAAATGGCTGGAGCAGCAACGCGGCACACAGACCTATACTCCGGAAGCAGAACAAGCGGCAGAAACCGTTATTGCAGAAACAAAGCAGGTGCTTGCATGCAAAATATTAAAGGACATAGAAGGGGTATCGTAAAAAATAGTATCTTTGTAAAATCAATTAAACAAAAAATCACATGGTTCCGTCTATTTTAATCGTTGAGGATGATTTGACTTTTTCTACCATGCTAAAGACATGGCTGGGGAAAAAGGGGTTCGAAGTGGAGACTGCAAGTACGCAGGCTAAAGCACGCAAGCAAATTGGCACGCGCGACTTCGACCTTATCTTGTCTGATTTGCGTCTTCCCGACCAGGACGGACTAAGCCTGTTGTCCTGGCTTCGCGAGCAGGGCAATCTGGTGCCTTTCATCATCATGACCAGCTATGCGGAAATTCAAAGTGCCGTACGTGCCATGAAGGAAGGAGCCACTGATTATATTTCAAAACCGGTACAACCTGACGAATTACTGAAAAAAATCAAAGAGGCTATTCATCAGGAGAAAACTCCTGCAGAAAGTGGAAAAGAAAAAAATGCTGCACAAACAGCTCATGGTTTTCTGGAAGGAGAAAGTGAAGAGGCCCGGAAATTATACAACTACGTAGGACTGGTAGCTCCTACACAAATGTCAGTACTGATTAACGGAGCCAGTGGAACCGGAAAAGAATATGTGGCTCATCGCATTCATCAGTTGAGCAAACGTTCGGAAAAGCCCTTCATCGCCATTGACTGCGGTTCCATACCTAAGGACCTGGCGGCTTCTGAATTCTTTGGTCATGTGAAAGGCTCATTTACCGGTGCCTTGAATGACAAGGCCGGTGCATTTGAAGAGGCCAATGGAGGTACATTATTTTTGGATGAAATCGGAAACCTCAGCTACGAAGTGCAGGTACAATTGTTGCGTGCTTTGCAAGAACGTCGTATCCGCCGAATTGGCTCTACAAAAGAAATTGAGGTGGATGTTCGTCTTATCAGCGCCACAAACGAAAATCTGAAAGAGGCCATTGCAAAAGGGAATTTCCGGGAAGATTTATATCACCGTATCAATGAATTTACGCTACAGATGCCTTCCTTGAAAGAGCGTCCGGAAGACATTCTGCTGTTTGCCAACTTCTTTCTGGACCAGGCCAACCATGAGCTGAAACGTACATTGATAGGATTCGATGCAGAAGCCAGCGAAGCCATGCAGAAATATCCATGGCCGGGCAACCTGCGCCAGCTGAAGAATGTGGTCAAACGGGCTACCTTGCTGGCTCAAGGTGAATTTATCACGGCTAAAGATTTAGGAGAAGAAATAAACGAACGGAAAACGGTATGCGAAAATCCGGAAATGGAGGAAACTTTCGCCCTGCACGACGAGGAAACCGAGAAGCACCGGATTTTAAAAGCCCTGCAGCAAACCGGAAATAACAAGACCAAAGCGGCTACATTATTGGGTATTGACCGGAAAACATTATACAATAAATTAAAACTCTACCACATTCCACAATAAACGTGTGGAATTTTTCCACACGTTCCACATTTATTCCACAGCGTTCTACATAAAAATCCCTTCTATAAGGCATTCTACGAGTTTGGCACGGGTTTTGTCTGTTTATTTACAGATAAACAAAGACAATGAACAACCAAAACAAACTAGGCTAAACCCAACCCCATAGAATAAAGTTCAGAGATTGTTTACCTCATTTAATTGAATTCTCAATTATATACAATCTCAGATAAAATGAAGATGCCTATGTGTTAAAAGAAGGGGACGCTGTGAAGCGTTTCCTTCTTATCTTTTTTATTCCATACCGAAACCATTCCACAGATTGCCTGCAGGAAGAGGGGCTACCAAATCTATCGGTTCTTTGGATACCGGATGAATAAAGCGTACCCTGCGGGCATGCAAGCAGATACTTCCATCCGGATTGGAGCGTGGAAAACCGTATTTCAAATCGCCTTTAATAGGGCATCCCATCTTTGCCAGCTGACAGCGTATCTGATGATGGCGTCCGGTCTTCAAATCTACTTCCAGCAGATAATAGTTTTCTGAACGACCAATCAAACGATAATTCAGTACAGCCTTCTTGGAGTTTTTCACTTCCTTATCGTAGGCGTACGACTTATTCTGCTTTTCGTTTCTGACCAGATAGTGCACCAGTTCTCCTTCGGCCTCCTTAGGCTGTTGTTTCACGATGGCCCAATACGTTTTCTTTACTTCGCCATTACGGAACATCTCGTTCAGACGGCTCAATGCCTTACTGGTCTTGGCAAATACCACCAGTCCGCTTACCGGACGGTCCAGTCGGTGAGTGACTCCCAAAAACACGTTTCCCGGTTTGGCATATTTCTCTTTCAGATATTGCTTCACGGTCTCCGACAAGGGAATATCGCCGGTCTTATCGCCCTGTACTATTTCTGAAGCAGTCTTGTTGACTACTATGATGTGATTATCTTCGTAAACTACTGTCATACACAAAAAAATGAAGAACAGAGAATACTGAAGAAAACTCTCCCCTATTCCCCATTCTTCACTCTATACTAACATTATTATATTACATGTTCATACCACCGTCAACCTGGATGACCTGTCCTGATACGTATGAAGACATGTCAGAAGCCAGGAACAGAGCGATGTTAGCTACATCTTCCGGTGTACCGCCACGACGCAAAGGAATACGTTTGTTCCATTCAGCCTTCACTTCGTCAGACAACTTAGCTGTCATTTCTGTAATGATGAAGCCCGGAGCAATGGCATTGGCACGGATACCGCGAGAACCCAATTCCTGTGCGATAGACTTAGCCAGACCAATCATACCAGCCTTAGAAGCTGAATAGTTGCACTGTCCTGCATTACCGTGTACGCCTACTACAGAAGCCATGTTGATGATGCTTCCCTGTTTCTGACGCATCATAATCGGTGTACATGCATGGATGAAGTTGAAGGCAGATTTCAAGTTGACTGCAATCACCGCATCCCACTGTCCTTCGCTCATACGCATCATCAGACCGTCTTTTGTGATACCTGCATTGTTCACCAGGATATCAACAGAACCAAAGTCTTTGTGAATCTGCTCTACCACCTTTGCAGTATCTTCAAAGCTTGCTGCATTTGAAGCGTATCCTTTTACTTTTACGCCATAAGCCGCAATTTCCTTTTCTGTATTCTGGCCGTTTTCATCAATAACCAAATCCGTAAAGGCAATGTTTGCTCCTTCTGCAGCAAACTTCAATGCAATGGCTTTACCAATACCACGTGCAGCACCGGTAACAATAGCCGTCTTTCCAGTTAATAATCCCATTTTCTTTATTTTTTAATTAAACGATATGATTATTTTCTTTTTTCTTGCACCCTAATGCGCCATACACAATCTTGGCCACATAGCGCCAGCCCGTTTCATCGTCCAGCTCTTCGCCTATCTGACCGCGAATATAGGGCACTTCAATACCTTTTATGCAATAATGTAAAATATCAGCTGTAATTTCTACATTGTCAATATCGAAAAGATTCTGTTCCTTTCCTTCATGCAGTACGCGGCGAAACAACGCTATTTCCTTCCGATCGAACTCCTTTCGCATGGCTTCTACCCTCCAAATATCCCGAAAGAAATCGGCTCTCAACGTTCCGTTACGATAGACCACCATTTTTATCGCATCCAGATGAGTCATAATCAGTTCCAGAATCTTCTTATCCGGAGATACCGGCTTGCTTGCCGCCTTCTCCATCTGGGTGGAAAGCATCTCCAGTTCCGACTCTACCACAGCCATGTAAATCTGTTCCTTACTCTTAAAGTAAGTGTACAACGTCCGTCTTCCTTTCTTTGAAGCTTGGGCAATGTCATTCATCGTGGTATCTTCCACCCCCTTCTTCGCAAAAAGTTGTCGGGCAACGTCTACCAACTTGGCTCTCGTCTTTAATACTGTCATCTTTCCTTATTGCACAACTGATAAAAATCTGAGCAAAAGTACTGTTTTTCTTCATACTACACAAATATAAGGTGTCAAATTCATCTGAAAAAGCCCCTTACCTCTCTTTCGATTCTTCAATTATATGACTTAAAGCCTTTATTATTCTAAACAAAAGTAAACCTTTCTATATTTTTCGCATAAACATTTGTTTATATGGATTTATCTCCGTACCTTTGCACAGCATTTAAGAAATAAACATCGCGGAGTGGAGCAGTTGGTAGCTCGTTGGGCTCATAACCCAAAGGTCGTCTGTTCGAGTCAGGCCTCCGCAACTACAAATGAAACATCGCGGAGTGGAGCAGTTGGTAGCTCGTTGGGCTCATAACCCAAAGGTCGTCTGTTCGAGTCAGGCCTCCGCAACTACAAGAGAAACTTCAGGTTTCTCTTTTTTTATGCCGTAATATACCCTAAAAAGGGTATTGCCTCCCCTCTCTTTTTCTCCTACCTTTGCCCAAAAGAAAAAGAAAATAATTATGGCACAGGTAAAAAAACAACTTACAGAACTTATCGGACATACTCCCCTACTGGAACTTGAACGTTTAGCAAAGGCTCATAATACCCAAGCACGTATTATCGCCAAGTTAGAGTACTTCAATCCCGGCGGCAGCGTAAAAGACCGCATTGCATTGGCTATGATTGAAGATGCAGAAAAAAGAGGCCTTTTGAAAGAAGGAGCCGCTATCATTGAGCCCACCAGTGGAAATACCGGTGTAGGCCTGGCATGGGTAGCCAGCGTAAAAGGCTACAAAACCATACTCACCATGCCGGAAACCATGAGTATAGAACGGCAAAACCTACTGAAGGCGTTGGGAGCCCAACTTGTCCTCACCCCAGGAAGCAAAGGCATGAGCGGAGCCATTGAAAAAGCCAACGAGTTGCGAGACAATACACCTGGAGCAGTCATCCTGCAACAGTTTGAGAATCCTGCAAATCCTCGCACGCACGTACATACCACCGCACAGGAAATATGGGAAGACATGGACGGAAAAGTAGATGTATTCATCTCCGGAGTAGGCACAGGAGGAACATTAAGCGGAGTAGGTGAAGGCTTGAAACAGCATAATCCACAAATTGAGATTATTGGTGTAGAACCGGATTCATCCGCCGTTCTCTCAGGCGAGAAACCCGGTATGCATAAGATACAAGGTATCGGTGCCGGATTTATCCCCAAAACATTCAACCGCAATGTAGTAGACAGAATCATCCGCGTAACCGACGATGATGCCATCCGTACAGGAAGAGAACTTTCTCTAAAAGAGGGACTGTTAACGGGTATTTCCGCGGGAGCAGCTACCTATGCTGCCCTGCAAGTAGCTTCACAACCGGAGTATGCCGGAAAGAATATCGTAGTACTGCTTCCTGACACCGGTGAACGGTATTTATCTACAGCATTATTCGCTTTTGAAGAATACCCTCTTTAACAAAATCAGATACAATATTCTACCGTATTAACAATTCCCGCACGGAGCGCATAACGAATCGCTTCGTGCGCATTGTTTACTTCCAGTTTCCGGAAAATATTCTTACGATGGGTCGCCACCGTATATACACTCAAAAAACGCTCTGCTGCAATCTCTTTTGTACTCTTCCCCAGCGCCATAGCACGTAGAATCTCTTTCTCCGTCTGAGTTAGCGGAACCATTTTATTTTGCTCCTTTTCTTCCTCACGAAGCAGATCCTTCGCCTTACCACAAACAAACTGACACCCTCCATTCACATCACGCAGACATTGACTCACTTCCGCCAACGGCGCATCCTTCATCAACACATGAAATGACGAGCCCGCAAGCAGCATTCTACGCACAAAATCACGCCCCAGCTGATCACTAAACAATACAAAGTCAGCCTTCGGAAAACGCTCATGTAATACCAGCAGCTGTTCCACCGAACAATCAAGCAAAGTATAATCCAGCACCACACATGCTTCAGGATACTCAGCCAATGATTCCGCCAAGGACTTCCAATCCAAAGCCTCCACATAAACACATACCGGATACAATCCGGCAGCAATAGCCTTCATACCATAACGAGTCACATCTTGGTTATCTGCCAGAATTAATATTTGCATATAAGAAAGGTATTAAAAAAAGAAAGCTCCGCAAAATTGCGAAGCTTGAAGTGGGCGTTGACGGATTCGAACCGCCGACCCTCTGCTTGTAAGGCAGATGCTC
>OLIX01001040.1_pt1 | contig 26069 bp, 24 predicted proteins | sample 1601331 | NCBI WGS metagenome assembly OLIX01 (sample SAMEA2452120, study PRJEB22498) | human gut metagenome | biome: human feces; feature: human gut; material: feces | place: Australia | collected 2012 | reverse complement strand
CTGTGATAATATGCCCTTTCGCACGCCCAGTTTATCTCTTTTTCGCTCCATTGCTCCGCACCGGTTCCTATATTTGGAGATTTTCTATACAAACCGCGGTTTCTTTTCCAGCCGTATTTCTGCTCAGAGTCGTTTCCGCCGTAATCCTCCGGCTCAAACAAAGTTTCATCTTTTTTACCCGCAACACTTTCAAGCAGCTTAAAGCTGACTTTTATGATGTTTTCATAAATTAAGGCCTCTCGTTCTGTAGCATGCTTAAAATATCCAGCAATACATTTGACTTTGATTTTATCGCACAGCTGCCTCAAATACAAAATTTCTTCACTAACGACAATTTGTTTATTCATTTTGCCACCATCTCATATCTTTATGGCAATACTATACAATTATTTTTTAATAAAAATCAAGAGTTCGCGTAATAATTATTTAAACAGAAAGCGGCCGCTGCCGCGAACTGATTTTCAAATAACCCCTCAAAATTTAAACATCAAAATAATCATTAACCCCACAAAAACAAAATTCCTGCACGAACTTTTACCTTATATATGGATAGAAAATGCCTGATTTCATACGTTTATAAATGCTGCATTAGAACAATCTATAAAAAAGGTAACAAAATAAATAAAACAAATATAGGTTGCATATTAAATTTTAGTTTTATATAATCCCAAAAGAGAACAACTTTAGAGGAAACAAATATGGCTTCATTATCTAATCGCGTTATATCTATCTATAACCGCAAAACCAGCATGAGACTTGCCCCGGCCGAATGGGAAGCTATTGATACAATCTGTCGGAGAGAAAACATTAAGCGCAAGAAATTATTTGAACTGATTGATGCAAACAAAGATGAAAAAATGGGGCTGACATCTTCTGTCCGCTTATTTTCCCTGATATATTACCGAAAATCGTTTCTAAGCCAAATGACTTCCGATGCCAGCCGTTCCAGCCCTATATTCGAAGCGATAAAGGGAATAGTTTAGCCTTTTCCCGACAACAATATCACCTGCATTTCAATATACGGTATACGGACATATTTATTACAAAATCCTTTGCTCTGCCTGTCTGGCAAGATTAAAACAATACCGCCTCGGAAACATTGCCATCAGAAAGGGATTTATCTTTTAAATCATTTCGGAGAATGAAATCCCCGCGTTGATTTTTATCCTCATACCAAGCTGGGGTACCGTTCTTTTTTTCTCTGACATACACGGTTCCTGTCTTTTGAAAATCCTCTTTCCCCGCCGTTTCTGCTGCCTCAGCGCGCCCTTTAACGTAAACGCCGATAATATCACCCTCGTTAACCATAAATATAAACGGCCTGTTTGCTCGAAATTCCTTTACATCTTTTCCCGAAAGTCCCGTAACCACCGACGGCTTAACTGTTTCCGCTGCCCCGTTTCCGCCGGCACCGCCGCTACGAACCCTCGTTTCTCTTACCCTTATTTTAGTTTGCAAAGCAACCTCTTCAACATAAGCTGGAAAATCATAATTTATCATTTTGGCAAAATCATAATTGTCCGGCAAAAATATTTTCTGCACACCAAACAACGCATACAGGCTTCGAAAATCGGAAATTTTATAAAACAACTCAAATTGCGGCAGGCTGACTTCAACCCGTTCTCTGTTAAATTCAGGCTTGAGCCGACGCTCACCGATATTTGCCGCAAACTTATTAAAATCAGAAGCTGCCCGGGGCAGAAAAACAGTCAGATAATCCCCGGATGCAAAGTACAACCGCACAGCCTGCATCATCGCATCTTCATAATAATCGGTTACAAGCTCTTGCGACATCATCATAACTTTGCCGATGCTGCCATCCATATTATAAAAATTCAACAGCTTTGTGTTTTCCTCTTCAAACAGAAACTTCCATTCACCATCAAAATAAGCAGCTCCCGTCAAAAACAAAGCCCCTTCCGGCACAGGCCTGATTTCAACTGCATTATTAAACGCACCTCCTGTCTTTTCCTTTAACCAGACATTAATTGGTGCAGTATCTTCCTGTAGGCTCCAGATTTCCGTCCCCAGCATATTGTTCATCTGTTCCCGGTAACGTTTACTGAACACCTTCCCCCACAAGGAATTAACCAACATTATCCCTTCATTCTGAGATTTAAGATATTCGGCAAGTTTCGCATCGACATCGCGAATGCGCAAAACAGGAAACATTTTAGAAAATTCCAACAGAGACTCATCCACTACGCCGTTGGCAATTAAAACTGACAAAATATAAAAAGACAGCGGGGAAAGGACAAAATTCTTTCCTTCGGCCTTCGGCATCTCCTGTTTCAACCATACTGCCGCCAATCGAAGATTCTGATTATTTAACGAAAAATTCTCCCGAAAATGCCCTGTACCGGCAGGTTTCTCATCAGCCGGATGCTTCATATGCTCTTTTCCCGACAGGGAAACATAAGATTCTTCTGCTCCCAAAACAATATCAGCTTCAGGTTCTTCTACTTTATCCGCACCATGCTTTTCTGCTTCAAAATTTCCGTCGGCACTTTCAACTTTATCGACCACAAACCAGCCCGGACGCGCATATTGTGCAGCAGCAGGCAAACCGAAAAAGTTGGTCCACATCAGACAACACATCAGAATTACCATTTTTTTCATAAACGTTCTCCCGACTGAAAAGCTGGGTTTATAATCGCACAAATTACTTAATTTTAAATTACCGAAACAATCCAAGTCCAAATCCTGAACGTTCGCCACAACATCTCTATTTATTAGATATAAAAAAATAAAACCCTTATAAAACGAATATAGCTCAGTAAAAAATCAATTAATTATTGCAAAATTAAAACTTAATACTATACTTTCAAAAAAAATCAACAGGAGAACGATTATGACTGAATTGTCAAGCAAAGTTATTTTCATTGATAAACGTAAAACAAGTATGCGCCTGGCTAATGCGGAATGGGAGGCTATTGACAGTATTTGCAAGCGCGAAAACATAAAAAGAAACAATTTACTTGAAATGATTAATGCCCGCAAAGACGCCAAAATGGGACTTACCTGCTCCGTCCGTCTTTTTTCACTAATATATTATTATCGTTTGTTGACCAAAGAACCCATGCCCAGAGCCGGCAGTTCTGCTGACGCCTCCTCTCCGATTTTTGAAGCCATCAAAGGCATTATCTGAAAGAGCAAAACATTCGCCGACGCCGCGCTCCAACACAATCAAACCAGCTTTCCTGCAAATTTTAAGAGCTGTACTCTGTTTCTGCGCCGCATGTTTATATCAATTAACAGACTCGCAAATATCCGATGTTCCGCTATCAGACAAATGCAGACTACCCGTTGCTTGCACTTAAATATCTGCGTTCTGTCTGCACCTTGTTACTTACGTCTGAACGCCTGCTTCTGTCGTCTGTATCCTGTTATTTGTGCCCGAATAAGCGTTCCCGTTCCGCAGCCAGGCATTTGTTCCGTTTATAAATGTCTACACTGCCGTTAGCTACGGCCTCTGTATAGTAAGCGATTTTAAAATCAATTTTTTCCATATATTGCCGGAAAACAGCCATCTGCTGCTCCAGTTTTTCTTTTTGCCCCTTAAACAATTCCAGCCGTTCGCCAACTGTTGCATCGCCCTGCTGGCACAAGTCCATATATTTTTTAATATCTTTCAGCTGCATCCCCGTCCCTTTCAGGCACTCAATGATAATCAGCCAGTCAACATCCTCGTCCTCAAAAACCCTGGCGCCTGAAGATCCTTTTCTGACAAAAGGAAGCAGCCCTTCCTTGTCATAATAGCGCAGCGTATGAGCCGTCAGCCCGAGTTTCTTCGCTACTTGTCCTATTGAATAACGCATAATTTGCTCCTTTTTTTATTATTGTGGCCGCAAATACGCGCAATGTCAATTAAAACATTAGGGATAAAGTAAACTCTAATCCATATTATTTTCTGCATATTTCATAAAAGTACGCCCTAAACACTCAAAAATACACCTTACTTATAAAAAATATCTTGACTTAGAGCAAACTCTAAAAATTATGCTTAAGCAAGGTCGAGTCGTTTTCTGCTGCGAAACAGTATAATCAAACAGCTGTATCCCTGCATTAACCCCTCCTGAACCTATATAAATAAAAGCAGAAACCGTTATCAGCAAAAAGGAGAGAAACTTATGAAACTTTCCCCAACTTTCACTTTCATAACGGCCATCGCCGTTTCTTTATTGGCTTTAACAAATTCCACAGGAGCTGTTGAAATGAAAAAAGCACCAATTGACACCATTTTCCCGCAGGGAGAGCCAAACCCTTATGGGAAATTTTTTACCGGTCAAACTTATCTCAGTCGGCTAAGCGCCAAAGACGACGTCTTCAACGCGCCCCTCGCCAATGTAACGTTTGAACCCGGAGCCCGAACCAACTGGCATAAACACAGCGGAGGCCAGATACTTCTTGTTCTATCCGGAGAAGGACGCTATCAGGAAAAAGGCGGAAAACTGAACATCCTGCATAGAGGAGATATCGTCCGCATTGCTCCGAACATAGAGCATTGGCATGGCGCAGCTCCTGATTCATGGTTTACCCACATTTCACTTGAAACCAATGTGCCAAACAATTCTACCGAGTGGCTTAACCCCGTAACTGATAAGGAGTACAAATAATGAACAAACAAATCTTAGTTCTGTCTGCCAGTTTCCGTAAAGGCGGAAATTCGGACACACTTTGCGACCAATTCATCAAAGGAGCCGTTGAAGCAGGAAACCGTGTGGAAAAAATATATCTTAACGACTGCAAAATAAACTTTTGCCGCGGCTGTGGAGTTTGTAATACCACTCACAAATGCGTACAGCACGACGATATGGCCGAAATACTGGACAAGATGGTTAAAGCCGACGTTATCGTAATGGCAACCCCCGTTTACTTTTACAGCATGAACGGCCAGATGAAAACTTTGATAGATCGGACAGTTCCGCGGTATGAAGAAATTCGTAACAAAGATTTTTATTTCATCGTCGCCGCTGCAGACACCAGTACGGCCAATATGCAAAAAACCATTCAGGGTTTTAAAGGGTTTACTGAAGACTGCCTCGACGGAGCCAGAGAAAAAGGGATTATATACGGAACCGGCGCATGGCAGATTGGGGACATTAAAAATTCTCCCGCCATGAACGAAGCTTATGAAATGGGAAAAAATGCATAAAGGATTGTCTTCCATATCTCAAAACAAAACCGCCGTTCAGGCCGGACAGCAGCCGGATTTTCCGGCTGCTGTCTAATCTCAGCTGTTTAAATATAGGCTCATAACCGTTAAAACTTCTTGATTAACGTCAGACAAAAAGCTATTCTGTACAAGAACTCTTTGAAAGAAAGACAGATAACATGCTCCGTCCGAAACCTCTTCAAAAAATCAGAATAACTGCAGCGCTGATAGTCGCAATATTATGTATCGCCGGATTTCTGGGACTTTTTTATCCCGTAAAAATTTTCAATTTCAATTTAGTCCCCCTAATCCAGAAAATAATTATTGATTTCACTGTAGTCTCCGGGATTCTTCTGCTATTGCTGATTGCAATTACACTTATATTCGGAAGAATTTACTGCTCCACAATATGCCCGTTGGGATTGCTCCAAGAATTCTTTTTGCTGTTGTTCCGTCGCAAAAAACTTCCCGCGCAAAAAAATACGCCCTTCAAATACTTTTTGGCAGCCTTAACCTTCGGTTCCCTGCTCGGCGGAACTGCCGTACTGATGCGGCTGATTGACCCCTACTCCGTGTCCGGAACTGCCGCCGGAGGAGCTCTGTACGGAATATGCATTCTCACAGCTATAGCTCTGTTGACTTGGCTAAAGGGACGTTTCTTTTGCACTAATATTTGCCCGGTCGGAGCTGTTCTGGGACTCATGTCCCGATTTTCGCTCAATAAAATCAACATAAACCCCGACGCCTGCGTAGCCTGCGGGCTATGCGCCCAGAAATGCCCCTCTGGCTGCATTGACTTCAAAAATAAAACCGTCGACAACGAAACATGTATAAAATGTTTTAAATGCCTGAGCTTATGTCATAACCACGGAATCTTCTACGGTTCAACGCCCAAACACCGCAATTCCCAGCCTTTTAATCCCGGGCGCCGCCGTTTTATTGCCGGAACCGCAGCCATGGTTCTCTTCGCAACCGCTTTTAAAGGAGGGCTAAACTTAAGCAAAGGCATAGCCCGCAAAGTTAAAAACATAATCGTCCCTCCCGGAGCGGTTTCCGCAGACAGACTCGCCGAAAAATGCCTGAACTGCAATCTCTGCGTAACAAACTGCCCAATGAAAATCATAAAAAAAGCTGATAATGAATTTCCCGCTGTGCATATAAAATACCAAAAAAGTTTTTGCGATTACAATTGCAATAAATGCTCGGAAGTCTGCCCTTCCGGCGCAATCAGAAGCATATCTCTCCCCGAAAAACAAAAAACGCAAATCGGGCTGGCTGCCGTCAATGAAGATTCCTGTATTCAATGCGGACTGTGCGTTATGGAATGTCCCCGTTCGGCAATCACCAAACCGCAGGGGGAGTTTCCGCAAATAAACCCCGGCGAATGCATTGGTTGCGGCGCCTGTCAGGCTGTTTGCCCGGTTTCCGCAATCAAAGTCGGAACCGTTAACCGGCAAAAAATCCTCAATCATAAACAAGATGGCAGACTCCCTTCTGCCCCGACCCAAGGAGATTAATATGTCAATAGGTTTAAGCGAATTAGTACTGATTTTAGTCGTCGTCCTGCTGCTGTTTGGCGGCAAAAGGATTCCTGAATTGGCGAAAGCATTAGGCAAAGCTTCCTACGAATACAAAAAAGCCAAAGAAGCGCTTGAAAATGAAGCAGCCAGCTTCAAAGAAACCATAGAAAAAAGTATTGAACAGGAAAATGACGACAAAAAAAACAACAAATAACGCAACGCATATTGCAACGGATTCCGAAGGAGAGCTGATAACGCATTTGGAAGCTTTGCGCACTACGCTGATGCGATGTCTGTTGGCATTGGGCATTATGCTTTTTCCGTCATTTCTGTTTACGCCTGCCTGTCTTGATTTTCTGGTAAAAATATTGCTTTCGGGACAGCAGGCAACGCTAAACTTCTTTTCTCCCGCGGAAGTGTTTATCCTGCAAATTAAACTGGCGCTGGTATTGGATATCTTAATCTGCTTTCCGTACATAGCCCGGCAGATTTGGAATTTTGTCCTTCCCGCATTGTATGAAAACGAACGCAGGTTTATCAAATCAATTATATTCTCTTCCAGTCTGATGTTTATTTTAGGCGTCATATTCTGCCTCATCTTTATTCTGCCGCTTATCATTAAATTTGGCCTAAGTTTCCGCACCGCTGATATAAAAGCCGTTCTGGGAATTTCAAATGTCATCGGATTAAGCCTGCAGCTTGCTGTAATCTTTGGCCTGATGTTTCAATTTCCGCTGATAACCTATATGCTTATCCGTTCCGGCATAACATCTTATACCGCCGTCGCAGCAAAAAGGCCCTATGTCTTTACGGCCATTCTGATTATCGCGGCAATTTTAACGCCGCCCGACATCGTCAGCCAGTTAATGCTGGCAGTTCCCACTTATATTTTGTTTGAACTGGGATTATATTGCTCCCGCAAGTTTGCACCCTGACTTCATTCCCAAATACTATGAACAGCCAAAATAACAGTTATCGCCCAAAACAATACAACACTATCTGAAAACAGCACATTTTTTACCATACCAGCCTCAAATATTTTTTTTACCCACAGCCATAAAAAACCATTGACTTAGAGTTAACTCTAAAAACTATATTACCTTACGGAACAAACAAAAGGAGATACACATTATGAAATTTAAACTACTCACATTCATTGCCGTATTAGCAGCATCTGCTGCGGCTTTAACTGCATTCAACAGCTGCAACGCACAGGAAAAAAAGGAAAATATCATGCCAAACGACAAAAAAGTTTTGATTGCTTATTATTCTTTGTCCGGCAACACCAAAGACGTTGCCGAAGCAATCCGCAGTAAAACCGGCGGAAACATCTTTCGCATTGAAACCGTTCAATCCTATCCGGAAGAATATCGGGCAACAACGGCACAGGCCAAAAGGGAGATTAACGAAGGTTTCCGCCCTGAATTAAAAGGAAAAATCGACAACATCGCACAATACGATATTATTTTTATCGGTTCGCCGAACTGGTGGGGAACAATTGCGCCCGCCGTCAGCAGTTTTCTTGCCGATTATGACCTGAAGGGCAAAACCGTTATCCCGTTCATTACGCACGGGGGCGGCGGTGTCCAAAATACAATTACCGATTTAACTGCCCAATGCAATGGCTGCTCAGTCAAACAAAACGGCTGGGTCGGTTATGGCAGCCGAACATTGGGCGTTTCCGGCTGGCTTGAAGATATGGGGTTCAAAAAATAGCGGATATCACCAGAATATTAGGCAAAAGTTCTGCCAAAGTGCAGAACTTTTTTTTATAAAAAATCCTTTACCTATTGCCAAATTTAACATAAAGATTACATTAACGTATAGTCATTTTTTGAAAGGAAAAAATAATGTCAAAAGTAATCGCCTCCATTTTTCTTGCACTCGGCCTTGTTATCGGCGGATTTTTCCCGGGATACTACTACTATCAGGCCAAATTAAACAACAACTCCGTTACGGTCAAAGGACTTGCCGAAATGAACGTCAGAGCAGACCTTGCCATTTGGAAATTAAAATTTGTCATCACAGGCAACGAACTCGTTCCGGCTCAACAGAAAATTACCTCTCAGGCAGCAGAAATTAATGCCTTTCTCAAGAAACAGGGATTTAGCAATAACGAAATCAGCCTCGGCAGAATAGAAACCAACGACCTGATGGCAAACCCCTACCGTAGCAACGACGCCAATGCCTCTCGTTTCATTCTTTCGCAAACCATTACGGTAAGAAGCAATAATGTTGACTTGGTAGAAAAATCTCTTCCGCAGACAGACAGCCTTATTGCCAAAGGCATTATCTTCGACAGCGCCTCGTATGAATATCCCGTTTCTTACATTTTCACAAAACTTAATAATATAAAACCGCAAATGCTGGAGCAGGCAACCAAAAACGCCAAAGAAGCCGCATATGAATTTGCTAAAAGTTCTGATAGCAAGGTTGGAAAAATCCGCCGGGCAAATCAAGGGGTTTTCTCCATTCTGCCGCGGGAACAGGCGCCAAACAGTTTCGAGTCGCAACAAATAGACAAGACTGTCCGCGTCGTTTCAACCATTGAATACTGGCTCGACTAGCCCCCTTTATCTGCAAAATAAAAATAAGATTCGTATTTCCTGACAGGCTGTTTTTCCGAAACAGCCTGTTGCTTTAAACCTAAAATTGTCAGAACAGCTTGACTTAAAACCTTTTTCACCATACAAACAATTGCAACACATACCACAAATGTCAGGCAGTACCATGGTTGATAAAATAAAGATTCGCGGCGCAAAAGTACATAATCTGAAAAACATTAATGTAGACATTCCCCTAAACAAAATCGTAGGCATTGCCGGTGTTTCCGGTTCAGGCAAATCATCACTGGCTTTAGGTGTTTTATATGCAGAAGGTTCCAGACGCTACCTTGAAGCCCTCTCTACCTACACCAGAAGAAGGATGACTCAGGCGGAAAAAGCACTGGTAGACGAAATTCTTTATGTTCCTGCCGCATTGGCCTTACGTCAGCGGCCTGGCATTCCCGGTATTCGAAGTACCTTCGGTACCGGAACTGAATTGTTAAACAGTCTCAGACTGATGTACTCACGGCTGGCAAGTCATCGCTGCCCAAACGGGCATTATCTGGCTCCGACACTTGCCGTCGCAGCCGGACAGGAACTGGTCTGCCCCGAATGCGGTACAAAATTTTATGCGCCATCTGCCGAAGAGCTGGCCTTTAACAGTCAGGGAGCATGCCCAACCTGCGATGGAACCGGAATGGTAAGAACCGTAAATAAAGCCGCACTCGTGCCGGACGAGTCCCTCACCATTGACGAAGGAGCCGTTGCCCCATGGAATTCGCTTATGTGGTCGCTGATGACGGATGTCTGCCGAGCAATGGGTGTTCGAACCGATATCCCTTTCCGCAACCTTACGGAACAGGAAAAGGATATCGTTTACAACGGTCCCGCAGTGAAAAAACATATTTTGTATAAAGCAAAAAACTCCAATCAGGCCGGTGAATTGGATTTTACATATTACAATGCAACCTATACCGTCCAAAACGCCTTAGCAAAAGTCAAAGACGAACAAGGAATGAAACGGGTGGAAAAATTTCTGAAGCAGGATATCTGTCCTGATTGCAAAGGAAGCCGCCTTTCCGCCGTCGCTCGGACACCGCTTTTATGCGGAATTTCATTGGATAAGGCCTGTAAAATGCCTTTAGGAGAACTGGCCGAATGGGTAAATGGCATTCCGTCATTTTTAAACGAAGAAATGCGCCCCATGGCTCAAAGTATATGCGAGGCTTTTCAATCAGCGGCAACCCGTCTGATAGATTTAGGGCTGAGCTATCTTTCGCTCGACCGTGCGGCATCAACACTTTCGACCGGTGAGCGGCAAAGAATGCAGCTGGCTCGCGCTGTCCGCAACCGTACAACCGGAGTACTGTACGTCTTGGACGAACCATCCATCGGTCTGCACCCTTCCAATATAATCGGCTTGAACGGCGTTATGCGGGATTTGGTTGCAGACGGCAACTCTGTCATATTAGTCGACCACGAAACACAGATTTTGTCTGCCGCGGACTGGCTGATTGAACTGGGACCACAGGCAGGAGCCGCCGGAGGAAAAATTGTAGCCGAAGGAACAATCTCTGATATAAAGGAAAACCCCAATTCCATAATAGCGCCGTTTCTTTCCGGAAAAGCCAAGCTGCGGCGCACTTCACGTCCTGCTCTTAAACAGATGTTCGACAACGGAATCATCAAGCTTGCCACTCGGAATATCCACACTGTCCAACCGCTGGCCGTTAATATTCCTAAAGGAAGAATGACCGCTGTTACGGGAGTATCTGGTTCGGGCAAAACAACCTTAATCCTGGAAAGCCTGATTCCGGCGCTTGAAGCCGCCATAAACGGAAAAAAGCTTCCGGAACATATCGTATCCATTGAAGCAAACGGAATTAAACAGATAAAATTGATTGACGCAACGCCGATAGGCATCAATATCCGTTCTACAGTCGCAACATATGCTAATGTTCATGACGAACTGCGCAAAATTTTTTCCAAAACCGACGACGCTAAAAAATTAGGATATAAAGCCGGAGATTTTTCTTATAATACAGGAAAGCTGCGATGTCCCGTATGCGATGGCACCGGTATCATCAACCTCGACGTTCAGTTTCTTCCAGACGTGGAAATCCCTTGTCCGGACTGCAGGGGGGCAAGATATGCCAAGCTCGCCGACAACGTAAAATATATCAGCAAAAGCGGGGAGGCATTTTCTCTGCCGGAACTCATGGAAATGGATATAAACTCGGCTTTGAAAGCCTGTAAAGACTTAAAAATCGTTTCCCAGAGGCTGAAAGTCCTGCAAAACCTTGGGCTTGGATATCTGACTCTCGGCGAAGAAACACCGGGACTCTCCGGAGGAGAAGCACAGCGGTTAAAACTGGCCAGTGAAATGGGAAAAGGACAAGCCGATTCCGTTTTTGTATTCGATGAACCAACAATAGGCTTACATCCGTTAGACGTACAAACATTGCTGGATGTCTTCCAAACTCTTGTCAATAACGGAGCTACCGTTATCATTATTGAACATGATTTAGATGTTATCCGCAATGCCGACTATATTATAGATATGGGTCCGGGCGGCGGAACGGACGGCGGCTGTATTGTAGCCACAGGGACCTCGGAACAGATAGCCGCAGCTCCCGCAAGCATCACCGGAAAGTTCATATAAGACTCGCTGCTCCAGACTGTTTTCCTCAAACGCCTGAAAAATCCCTCGGCAATCTTTCCGCCGTTCTCTGGTGCCAACCTTCAAGAACAGATAAAAACTTGCAACAAGAAATCTCCTTCTCTGCTCCAATATTGCCAGAATTTCTCTCCCGAAAATCCTTTTCTTTTAAATGGATGATAGCTGAAAAACATTGACTTTTAGAAGAAACAGCCATAACTTTTACCAAAATTCATCATTATGTTTAATCATTAAAACCCAATAATTATGGTACAAAAAAGTTCTTTCTCTATGCGTATTGACGATGTATTCTATCGTTACGGCATTTTCGTAACTGGCAAAATTCAAAGCGGATGCATAAAAATTTTTGACAAACTTATGGTCATAGGTGAAAACGAAGAAATGGAGAATCTCTGCATATCTTTAAGTAAACATCACCCCTATGATAAAACGCAAAAAACATCTGTTAAGGAAGCCGTCGCTGGAGATTACGTAAGCATCTGTTTGTTGCAAGGGTCTAAACTCCAAATTCGAAAAGGAATGATGTTAACGGCACGAGAATGAGTGCTGACCCTAGAGCAAAACCGATTAAGACCAGTGGCTATTTATAATATTAAACCGCTGACACTGTAACCTTTTACCTCAACTTTGTTCTGGCTTAACGCTATATAAAAAATGCCTGTCTATACAAACAGGCATTTTTTATAATCAAAGACATCTTGCAATCCACGGACTAATTAATCTTAACGAATATTTTAGTCATCCGATTCCATTTAACCATTGAAGAACTCCCACAAGTCGTATACCTCTGTCGATTTTTCAATAATTACATCTTTAACTATAGGCTTGTGCTGCTTATCAAAAAACACTTCCAATGTTATCATATCTCCTGGAAAAAGATGCAAAATTTTTTGATACAGCTCTTGGCTTGCTTGTTCAATAAGAAAATAACAGTTCTTTCCAAAGTTTATGTATGTAAGATAACTTCCGTCAGCCGCTGTTCCTCTGAAAAATTCTATTCTCTCTGCACCAACCTTGAGATGGCATCTAGCAACACAATTTTCTCTAGGATCAGGTATAACATTAATCACTTTTGCATAAACCCGAGCTCTTATAATTTCTTCCATAATTAGTAATTTTTAAATTTGACATAATTATATTTTTTATTCTTTACAGCTAAACTCTTTTGTAACAAATGTCAAATTATATTGTATTTGAACTAAAAAATTAATGCAATTACCAATACTTCTTCCTTAAATACCAATCCGGACTATCCTCACATTACTAATAGTTGAACCAGCAAAGTTCGTTTCGTATCCGCAGTATTTAAAGCAAAAAACCACCTTTAAGGTGGTTTTTTGCTCTATGGTCGGCGACATCTAGGGAAAATCCCTACTTTGATACCGCCTCACTTTCACTTGAATATATTATAGCGATATAACCCCGAAAACACAAGGACTTTCTCAATTTTTACAGAACATATTTTTACCTAGTGGGCTAATTTTCTACCCAGCGTGAATACTCACTCATTTTTCGCGGAAAGATGTATTTAATATACTGATATACAATGAAATATCTAAAAGCCTCAAATAAACCAGTGACTAATGTCTTTTTTCCTGGACTTTCACTTTTTTCCAAGCATTCATGACGCTACCTAGAAAGGAAATGCCATGAAATTTAAAAAAATATCAAGATATAATGCCAAGTAACAAAACAAATTTTACAATGGTTTACAACTATGCCGCACGAACCTTAACCCAAATTGAGACCATATTAAAACAGGCCTACGGAAATCCTCTGCCTGACCGTCCAATGCGGCGTTTGGAACGTATGCGCCATAAAATAGAGCAAATGGTTGCAAGGTATAAACAATGTGAAGCAGAATTGAAAGCTGAATACAAGGCCAAGAAATCAAAAAAATAGCTTTGTAATTCAGTCCTCATTTTCTATAGGTTCTGATTTTAATAATGCCTGGCAATAATGAATAGCCTCATATTCATCTATGTAAGTGGAGACACCGCCGAGTGGTAAATACCCGTTTCTCAGTCGTTCTGCTACCTCATCCTCAAAAATACTTCGAGGCCCTTTATCAATTACAATATAAAGTTTTTCATCGTCATATTTTGCCATGTGCTTCTCCATACAAAAGTACCCAAACGGTTGCCAGTTACCCACAACCTAAAAGTAGTCGTTTGGGATTTTCCTCGCTAGTTGAACACAATGTCAGCTTATAACGAGGACATCCCATATAACGGTGGCCTGAAGACGTAGTTCAGGGTCGGTATTGGAATGTAAGATACTATTAAGAAGAAATAACAACATTGTCAATATAATGACGTTTAAGTAATGACATAAATTGACATTATTGTTTAAGCCTTTTTCATGAAGTTATCAAATGCCTCTTTGTCCTTATATGCGAGTTTATAAATTCCTGCGGCCATTAAGTCCATGCGTGCTATTTTACCGGTTTTGTTATTCTTTACGAGAAATGCGCCGAATCCACCGTCAGGCGTTTTGGGCGAAAACATTAAGACCGGTTTGCCATCGCCCTGTTTATACATCATCACAAAGTTAAATTTGACACCGGACTTTTTCATGGCTTCAAGCTTACGAGTAATATAGTAAAGGTAAGCGGTGCGGTTTTTTATTTTATCACATACCCACATAGAGGAATAGTGAAACCTCGCGGCCAAATCATCTGCAATGGGCTCTGCGTTAAATGTTGTGTACATCTGCGCCACTTTCATCAAAAATGCTTCTTGAATTTCGTAATCGGTCATGTAGTCCTCCTATTCACGTGTCAAAAATGATGGTACATCATTATCATCTTCGGACTTGCTTGGCGATTTTTTACGTTTGCGATAGTCTTTATCGATTTTCTCTTTCCAATTTTCCGGCAACTCTTCTTCAGGTGCGGCGCAACAACAACATACAGCATCAGATACAGTCTGATAAAATACAGTCACGCCTTCTTCATCATTTACGACGTTGGCCGCGTATTTTCTTCCTATACCGATTTTGCTTGCCTCAGCAATGGCATCGATATTAGCACCGAGGAACAAAAACTCCCAACCGAATTTTTCACGTTGTTTTTCGATCATCTTCTTTATTTTAGGAAATGTGTATTCGCGGCTCGAATTCTCGTAACCATCTGTCGTTATGACAAACAGAGTTTTGGCCGGCACGTCATCATTACGAGCATATTTATGAATGTTACTTATATGTTTAATTGTGCTTCCCACCGCATCGAGCAATGATGTACAGCCGCGAGCATAGTATTCTTTATTTGTTAATGCAGGAACATCATTAATGGCGACTCGGTCGTGGAGGATTTCAATTTTATCATCAAATAACACCGTTGTTACAAGAGCATTAGGGCTTTCTTTTTTCTGTTTGTTTATCATCGAATTAAATCCGCCGATGGTGTCAGAAACAACATTTTCCATTGAACCACTGCGGTCTAAGACAAATACGACTTCCACTTTGTTTGGTTTATTTTGAACTTTTTTCATGCTTTTTCCTTTCAGTTGCAAGTTACAAGGAAAGTCTAGCAAGAAAGTTTTATAAGTTGGTCGCAGCAAAAGCGACATTTTTAATGTGTGTCAAAAAATGACACTTATATTTATTTTGCACCTAAGATCTGACAACCAAAATAATCAAGTATTTCATTTACAACTAAGATGTCATAGATTTTCTTGTCAATCAGATATTCCATGATCGTATCAAACTTTATGCTGTGAGAAATTGAATAACCAGCGCAGTCCAGTAATTCTTCAGCTTCATCAAGATTGAGCTTTAAGCCTATAATCAATGCAAATACTGTATTTTTGCGCGGCTGATAATCGTCATCACTTCTGATTTTTGAAAATAGACGGCGATCGAGATTTGCATTTTTATAACAATCAACCTCAGATATTCCTTTTTCTTTTATCATCTTAAACAATGTCTGAGAGAATGTCGGTTCCATATCTTCCAGTAAATCTGCTTCCATTGGAAGAGCTTCCTGATAAAAGACCATCGGTTCAGCGGCTAAATCGTAACAAGCCCGTTCAACGACAAGATTTTCATCAAGGTATTTTTGAATGTCTGCTTTTAATTCTTTGATGTTCATTTTACTTCTCCGCATACTTATACAGAACATCCATCAACAAAACCATCGCGTATGTGTCCTGGCCACAGTATTTTTCAAGACCGTCAAACAAAATTTGTGCTTCAGCATCTGACATTTTGCCTTTTATAAAGGCCTCATACCGAGTTGAGGCTTCAGCTCCGTTGTGTACTTCCATGTCAGCATAGGACAGATCCGTAAATGCCGGTAAAGTTTTCTTGATACTGGCGGAACTGTGTTGCGTTGGCCCGTAAAGATAACGATTCCTGAACGGAACCAATTGATCTACAACGCGCTCATTTATGGCCAACAGTTTATCGCTTAAGTCCGGGAATAAATCAGCCAGCTCCTTGTTTCTGCCTTTTTCAAAACCCTCATTATAAACAACTATGCTTCCTTTATCCCCACAATTCTTGATAAGGCATTCAGCCAACGCCCGGCGAGGATCACTTTGTTCCTTATGCAAAAAGCTGACATGTTCCAGCGCACCGCCTTTTTCTTTTTGAATGTGTAATGAAAATTGGAACGGAGTTTGGCCGTAAGGTGTGCATCCGTCAAACATAGGAATGGCCGTTTGGAACGTTTCGTAATCCAAATAATATAATGGATATTCCAACTGATCCAACCAGGCTTTTATGTTTTCAGGTTCTGCATGAGCTTCGTTGGTTAAAAAGGTTTCTCGATCAATTAACTGTTTCGGAGTTGTGCAGGTTGAAGCCGGTACATCTTTGATTTCCATTTTACCGGTCTCGGCATAGAAAACATCTGCATTTTTTTGCGGCAAAAGGTCAAAGACTGAATACTCCGGTACATCTTTCCCGCAATAGTGGTAATACGGACAATCCTTGCAGGCCTTATGAATAAGTATTTCAGGCTCTGTTTTGCCGGCTTGAATTTTCATGTATTGTTCGGCATAGGCCGGTGTATTAATGTATGCCTCGGCCACCGCATCAGTCACATCTTCAATTTGAAAGAGCTGTTTAACATCAATCGGGCCTTTGCGCATATAATCGGAATTGATGTGCAGGACCCAACACTGCTTGACCGGGTAACCGGCATTGTCAAATACGCATTTTTGAAAGGCTAAGTCTGCTATGTATTCCGGTTTAACGCTTGTTGCGGACTTGATTTCAATTAAATCCCAACCATCGCCGTTTCGTTTCAAAACATCGATACGGCAAAAAGCCCCATTATCTAATTTTGCAAAAGCTTCATACAAAATGTCATTCTCTTTGGCCAAATCAGCTGTAATTTTGCTTCCGTTGATCACATCCCAATTCTCTGCCGGCACCATAACGCCACCCGGGAAAAACTCCCGAGCCAAGTCCTGAACCTCGTTTCCGATGTCAAAACGTCTTTGCGTAGCCTCATCAATTTCGGGAGTTAAATCTTTACGGTTCTTCTTCAGCCACAAAGCCTTAACACAGTTTTGCGCCATCATATAGTCGGATTTAGATAAAAACATAAGTAGTCCTTTGATAAATTGTTACGCTTCTGCTTGCCGAGTGCCTTCCTCTAGGATCTGATTTACCTCAGCAATGATAGATGATAGGTTTTTCTTAATGTCTTGCATTAGGTTAACAGTCTTAAATTGAATTTCGTAAGGCTTAACATCGCCAGGGGTATTTAAATTGCAAGGTGCAATATCCAATTTTTCTTTGGTCCACTGCGGATAAATAAGGATAGCTTTTTTTGCCTCATGCAGTAAACAGTATGTTGTAACCTGGAATACATCACTATTCGAGAAACTATCTAGCCCTTCAAAGGTCTTGTATTTTGTATCAAGGATAAGACGTTTATTTCCTTTATAGGCGAAAATATCTACGAATGTATTGCGCTTTTTAGAATTATCTTGCTGAAGCAGTTTTTTACCTTTTTGTGCAACAACTTTCCATCCATTTTTATTGTATCTGCGCATTATTTCAAATACGAATTCTTCGAATAACTTATTCATATCCCAAAGCAACGCAATGTTTTTAACTTTATTTAGGGTCAGGTCTACCGATGAATTTTCAACGAACATTTTCGCCAGTTTTAACGGCTTTTCAAAAGACAACTGATTTCTGTAAAGTTTAACTTTGTTAGCCTTGACTTTATCAAAAGGCACCCAAGAAATCTCCGAATAGAAATTCTTTATCAATGATAAAATCTTTTTATTTTCGTTATCTTTTGATATATTGGACAAGCAGGTTGCAACATAGTAAAATAACTGATTTAAGACGTTGTCCTCAGAAAATTCGTCATACTCACAATAGAAATGCGCCTGATTGGTTAAATTGTGACGAATATGTCCGGATATCTTCAGTTTCCCTTTCAAAAAGCCAAGATTATCCTCTTGTCTTATGTATGACTTAGGAGAATGTTTTTTCAGGCTCTCAAATAAAGAATTCGCAAATTCCCTAATTAAGATTTCTAAGAAAGGATTCTCGCATTTACTTAACATCGATGATTCGAGTGATTTAATTTCTAAATTACGAGTATAAGCAAGCATAAATACAAGATTTTTTAGGATTGTAGCCTCTTTGTCATAGGCACTAGAGGCCAACAGTTTAGGTAAAACCTGAACTTGAAAATGCCCACACTTTACAACACCGACCCAAGATGTTGCCTGTAACGAATTTGGTGTGATCTTAAAAGCTTCCTGTAAGTGATTTTTTTTCAGAAAATTTTCAATCCGCCCTAAATCTTCAGGACTGAGAATTTTCCCTACATCGCGGCAAGGTGTATATTCACTTAATTTTATATTTACAACCAAACTTCTGCTCCTTTATTTTGTAAAGAGGCCTTTCAGATCAGAAATAAACTCATCATCCGTTTCAGCCGTTTCACACTTAAAGGAATAGATTTTTTCGTCTCCGTATTCCTCTTTCAAATCCTCAGGAACATTTTCTTCATTAATAAAGGTTTTTACGATAAATTTTAGTTTATTCCAATCACCGTAAAAATACTCATTCAAAAGAGGCAGAATCTTGTTAAACCAGGCATCTTTTAACTCGCCAAGTGTATTAATATGCATAAAATATGCGTGACCGATTTGATGATCTCTATCAATTAATACAGAAATTCTTCTGTTTAAGTCATCCATAAGTTGCTTTAGATTAATACCCTCAATTGTGACATCTTTTACCAAATCAGAATTTGGCATCATTTCAACGAATTTAAAACGACGTCTTAACGCAATATCTATTGCCGCAATTGATCTGTCAGCGGTATTCATAGTACCAACAATTGATAAGTTATGCGGAACGGTAAATTGATCCTTTGAATAAGGTAATTGTGCATATAATCTTTCACGTTTATCTTCTTCTATTAGAGTAATAAGCTCACCGAATATTTTTGAAATATTACCACGATTGATTTCATCGATGATCAAAACATACTGCTTTTCACTTTCACCTTGTTTAAGACCGTACTTTGATTTCAACTCGTCAATAACGCCTTGATAATATCCCTTATAATAATCAGGCCATATGCCGGCACTCGCATTTCTTAATTTTTCCTTCGTTAAGGAACCTGCTTTATTTTGATCCTTTCCTGTGTAGAATTTAAGACTTCCATTTTGGCGGACACTTACTGCAAAATCCTTGTTTGTAGGAGTTTTTAATATGTATTTTTCCTTTTCAGAAATATCGTTTGTAAACCGTTTATAGCATTCATCAAAGTTGCCTCTTGTACCAGCTCTCGTACAAATATCCTTAAATATTCCAGGCTGGCAACTATAGGAAATTCCGGAATCATCACCTTCCGGTTCATCCGGCTTGATTCCCTCAACAAATTCCTCATACGAGTATGATTGGTGGAATGTAATAAAGTCGATCTGTTCATCATTACGATAATTTCTGAATCTATTATACACGTCTTCGTAATTTTCTTCAGCCACCTCGCTAACTTCTTTGCCTTCAACTATGGCAACAGAACGAATGACTGTGTTATAAGTTTTACCAGTTCCCGGAGGGCCATATAAAATTTGATTGAGCGAGATATTTTTTTGCATTTTGAATCCTTGTGTTTCTTTCTTTGAAAATAATTTTTCTAGTTCTTGGCAATATTCAGGGAACCTCGTAATGTTTGTTAAGGTCTTAATTGCCGCTTTGCCATCGTTATATTCGTGAGTTTCATTATTAGTCCACTCCATGTCTCTAATGTGTTGATAACTACGGTCTTTCTCGTATCTGTAATCAGATTTAACAATGCCTCTTCCAACAAATTCGTGACTTCCTCTTTTTACAAAAACGATGTCGCCAACGTGCATTTCTTGGAGAAAGTCCCACAAGGCTCTTCCATCATTTCTTGGATTCTTGTCCGTATTCCTAACTTCTTGGAGCTTCTTTTTTACTTCTTCTTTAGAATTATAATTTCTCAGATCACCAGTATCCCATCCAATTGCGGCGATTTCGTCTTTGTAAAACTCATTCCACAGATAAGCTCCTTCACCGGCTCCAAGTATCCAATATTGAACTTTTTCATTTTCTTCATCACTTTTCATGCTCTTAGAAATGTAAAATCCGACATCACCGGTAAGAGTTATCAATTCAGGATCAGAATAGCATGTATCTGTAAGAGAAGATTTTACTAGGTTAATGAGTTCGGAGTCAGCTTTGATAATATCTTTCATTTCATCATACATTTTGAAAGCTTTTAACATCTCGGTTGGTTCTGAACTTTTCTTAGGAACCTCCGGATATTTTAATGCGCGAGCAACGGCCCTTGCTTCAGAATATCTGTAAATATAATATTTATCAGGATATTTGAGCCACAAATAAACGCTGATAGCATTTGTATTTTGATAGTGATTTATGCCGTCCTTTATCTCGCTATGAAACTTTGCGGCAGATTCTGTAAAATTCTTAACGCGGAAGAACAAATCTTTAGATTCGTCGTACAAATCCTTAAACATTTTCCTAAATAATTCAGGATCTTTTTTACTCCAATTCGTTATAGCGGCTCTTGGAAAGAACATTCCTGAATTAAGTAAATTATAGGTTTTGTCAGTTGCTTTTGCAAACATTTCGGAAAAATTTGGAGCATCAATATTCCAGTTGTCTTGGAACCATTTTACCGCTTCCCACTTGTATTTTTCCTCGTCCCAATGTTGAGAAAAATTATTTTTCAAATCAACTATTGCGGACTTTAAAGCTGATTCATCTAGCATTTTGCCTCCGATTACATTTTTACATTTTAGCGACAATAAAATATCATATGCCAAAATAAAATGCAAATAGTAAAAATTATTTTATGACAAATTTTGGCATTAATTGGTATTGTAAGCATTTGGTATAAATAATTCCACCACGCATCAACTCGTACAATTTTTTAGTTATGCCAAAATCTGTCATAACCAATATTGACTTCATCAAGCGTCTTAGTTATTATTCGGGAAGTAATTTTTGAAAGGACACGCAAATGCAAAATGTTAATATGTCATCAGCATTGAACACTTATCTTGAGGATTTAGACTTTAAGATTACTCATCCGAATGAAATCAAAGGCTTACCAACAGGGCTACAAGCTTTAGATGAAAAAATTGAAGGCTTTTTACCCGGTGAAGTTGTTTTAATTGGTGCTCGTCCAGCAATGGGAAAGACATCGTTTGTAATTAATATTGCTCATAATATTGCACTATATTTTTCTGATCAAAATAAAATGAATCCAGCTGATGATAGATGTGTTCTTTATTTTAGTTTAGCAGATTCAATCTCACAAATTGTAGAACGCTTTATTGCATTAGACTCAGAAATATCACGCTATACAATTAAAAGAGAATTTATGGATCCTTCTATTCAAACAAGCATAAAGAAAGCTTGTGCAAATTTGAAACACATTCCCATATTTTTTTCAAATCGCGGGTATGACCTAGAAAAAATTAATGAAGAAATCCAAAAAACATCTGCACAAAAGCAAGTTGGATGTGTAATTATTGATTATCTACAATTAGTTGGTAGAAGCCAATACAGAGAAGACTTTACTCCACTTATGGAACAAATAAAAGATCTTGCGACAAAATTAAATATACCTTTTATTGTTCTGACACAATTAACACGCTCACTTGAAAGTAGATCCTGTAAAATACCTCTAGTGTCTGATATTCGTGGATTTAGTAAGAAGCAGGATGCCGCTGATAAAATTATTTTTCTTTACCGTGAAATTTACTATATTCGCTATCAAGAACCTGAAAAGAAAAAACGCGAAACTGATGCGCACTTTCAGCAGAGATATAAAGAGTGGAAAGAACGATGTGCTGAAACTGAGAATGAATGCCGGGTCATTGTCTCAAGAAATAAAAATGGCTCTTGTGCTTATGAAAAGGTTAAATTCATTCCTGAATATGGTAAATTTACAGATTGGGATAACGAATATTGTTATTGACCTTAGCTTATGACATTTTTTGACATCAATTTAATTGACATTATAAACCGGTTTAATGTATAATCATTCCGCTATTAGTAAAAATGGAGCCGGAAAATGTATAAAAAATCACAAACGCTTAATGACCTGATCTTGTGGATGCAGGACACAGATGACGGCATTTCCCTAAAAGATATCATGGAAAAGTATGACGTCTCCCTCCGGACAGCAGTCCGCATGAAAGATTCCATCGCCGAAAAATATCCTGAATTAAATGAAATCAGCGGTCCATACAACACAAAACGTTTTTATCTGCCAAAAGGAACCGGTCGCGATATGGTCAGCTTTTCAATGGAAGAGATCCACGCGCTACAAAACGCATCCAAACTTTTGGCCTCAAAAAAGATGATTGATTCGCGCTATATTGATAACGTCTTACACAAAATAAAAGCTCTCATCGGAAAGGATGCCATCAACAGAATAGAACCGGATGCCGAAGTACTTTTAGAAGCTGAAGGTTATGCTTTCCGGCCAGGACCAAAGATTATCATCAATACAGAACACTTAAAACAGCTCCGGTACGCAATTATTGCGTGCAACCGCATTAAAATAAAATATGATTCCGAACATAACAAGGACTGGCGCGAGTTGTACCCTTATGGATTTTTGTATGGCAACAAGCACTATTTAATTGCTTGGGATCCAACAAAGCGCAAGATGTGTCATTTTAATTTGAATAAAATAAAGGAAATTGAAGTCTTAAATACATACTTCAAGCGCGATCCTCATTTCTCGCTTAAGGAGTTCAGCGAACAAGCCTTTGGCGTTTATCAAGAAAAGCCATTTGATGTTGAGTGGCTGTTTGATGCAGAAGTTGCTGATTCTGCGGCACAATATACATTCCACCCTAAACAAGAAACAATTAGGAACCCTGACGGCACCTTAACAGTTAAATTCCGAGCCGGCGGGGCGCGTGAGATGAACTGGCACCTTTACACATGGGGTAAGCATGTAAAAGTAATCAAACCGGAAGATTTTGATAAAAGATGTAAAATTGAAGATTAATTTGAATACAGGAGCAATTTATGAACAAGCAACAATTAGCAACGAAAATTTGGGAATCCGCAAACAAAATGCGGTCTAAAATTGAGGCAAATGAATATAAAGATTATATTTTGGGATTTATCTTTTACAAGTATTTGTCTGACAAGGAACTCAAATTTTTGAAAGACAACGATTTTTCAGATGAAGATTTAAAAACAGTGACCGAAGATGATCCTGAGACGGTAAAATACGTTCAACAAAACATCGGATATTTTATCGCTTATAATGATCTGTTCTCTACTTGGCTAAAGATGGGATCTAGTTTTGATGTTGCTAATGTTCGCGATGCCTTATCTGCGTTCAGCCGCTTGATTAACCCAACGCATAAAAAAGTATTTGAAGGCATTTTCGATACACTTCAAACTGGACTTAGTAAACTTGGCGATAGCTCCGGAGCTCAAACAAAAGCAATAAGCGGATTATTGCAATTAATTAAAGATATACCAATGGATGGAAAGCAGGACTACGATGTTCTTGGTTTCATTTATGAGTATTTAATCAGCATGTTTGCCGCCAACGCTGGTAAAAAAGCCGGAGAGTTCTATACCCCGCATGAAGTTTCGCTATTCATGTCAGAAATTGTTGCTAATCACTTAAAAGATAAAAGAGAAATCCAAATTTATGACCCGACAAGTGGATCAGGTTCGTTGCTGATTAACATCGGCCGCTCTGTTGCAAAACACATAGCAGATGAAAACAATATCAAATACTTTGCCCAGGAATTAAAACAAAATACTTACAACTTAACAAGAATGAATTTAGTTATGCGTGGTATTTTGCCTGATAACATTGTTGCTCGAAATGGCGATACATTGGAAGATGACTGGCCATACTTTGATGAAAACGATCCGGTTGGAACGTATAATCCGCTATATGTTGATGCAGTTGTTTCAAATCCGCCATATTCACAAAACTGGGATCCCGCAAACAAAGAGAATAATCCTCGTTTCGCTGGTTATGGCTTGGCTCCGAAAGGAAAAGCCGATTATGCATTCCTTTTGCACGATCTTTACCACATTAAACCGGATGGCATTATGACAATCGTTTTGCCTCATGGCGTATTATTTCGTGGCGGCGATGAAGGCGAAATTCGTAAGAATTTAATTGAGAAGAATAAAATTGATGCAATTATCGGTTTGCCGGCAAACATTTTCTTTGGAACTGGTATTCCAACAATCATCATGGTTTTGCGCCAAAAACGTGAAAACACAGATGTTTTGATTGTTGATGCCTCAAAAGGATTTATAAAAGTTGGTAAAAACAACAAGCTCAGAGCATCAGATATCAAGCGGATGGTTGATACAGTTGTTAACCGCAGAACAACCACAAAGTATTCAAGGGTTGTAACGAGGGAAGAAATTCGCGAGAATGACTATAACTTAAATATTCCTCGCTATGTTGATTCTTCTGAGGCTGGCGAAACTTGGGATATTTATGCCTCAATGTTTGGTGGAATTCCTGCTAATGAAATTAATAACCTATCTGAATATTGGGCCGCATTCCCGGGCTTAAAAGAAGCTCTTTTTGCTATCAACGCCAACGGTTATTACAGTTCAAAATCCGAAAATATAAAAAATGCAATAACCGAACATGCAACTATTAAGGGTTATAAGGAGCATTTTGCAAAGGTATTTGCAGAGTTTCCGGCTGTCCTAAAGTCTGAACTTATTGATAAAATGACGGAGTTAAATATTCCAAAAGAAGAGAATGTATTAAGCGACTACATTTTTGAAAAGTTGGATTCCGTTCCGTTGGTTGATAAATATAATGCCTATCAAATATTGGATGATGAATGGTCTAAAATTGCCATCGACCTTGAAGTTATTCAAACAGAAGGTTTTTCAGCCACTAAAAAGGTTGATCCTAACATGGTAATTAAAAAGAAAGATGGTAAAGAACAAGAAATTCAGGAAGGTTGGCTTGGCCATGTTATTCCTTTTGAATTAATCCAGGCGACTATATTAAAGGGGCAGAATGATTCCTTAAAAGCAAAAGAAAATCGTGTTGCAGAAATCGCTTCTATGTATGAGGAAATTCTCGATTCCCTCTCTGAGGAAGAAAAGGAAGCAGACACAGTAAACGAAGATAAAACAGCCTTTGTAAATGCCGAAGTGAATAAGGCCGTAAAACAGATAAAAGCTGAAAACAAAGGCATTAAACTTGATGAAGAAAGCTACGAAGCGAAAATAATCAAGGTGGCTGACTTGTTGGCTGAAGAAAAAGATCTGAAAGCTAAAATTAAAAAAGAAACAGCAGATCTTCAGATGAAAACAAAAGAAACGATAGAGGGCTTGAGTGATCAACAGGTTTTGGAATTATTGAAAGAAAAATGGATAGCTCCTTTGACCACCGCTCTAAATAAGCTTCCAGATAACATCATCAATGAGCTCGCCGCAAAGGTCAAACAATTATCCGAGAAATACGCAATAACCTTTTCGGATGTTGAAAACGACATTGAAAAGACCGAAACGGAATTATCCTCAATGATTGATGAGCTGACGGGTAATGATTATGACATGAAAGGCCTCGACGAATTAAAATCGTTGTTGAAAGGTGCATAAATGGACGAAAAATCATTAAAACCACAACTGAGATTTAAAGGATTTGCTGACGCTTGGGAACAGCGTAAGTT
>OLIX01001028.1_pt1 | contig 26212 bp, 37 predicted proteins | sample 1601331 | NCBI WGS metagenome assembly OLIX01 (sample SAMEA2452120, study PRJEB22498) | human gut metagenome | biome: human feces; feature: human gut; material: feces | place: Australia | collected 2012 | reverse complement strand
GAGCTGCTCCACCTTGACCATGCCGCCGAGTCCCCCGCCGTTAAAGATCACCCCGTCATCGGTAAGCTCCGCACTGGTGTTGTCCCCCACAAGCACGCGCACACCCTCCTCGTCGGCCACGATACGGGCGGTGTTTTCGCTGATGACGACCTCGACGCTTTCCACATCATCGGTCAGCAGGACAACTCCCGCGCTGCCGTCAGCAACAAAGCCGACGACGACAAAGCTGCCGACCCGCGGGAAAGCCACAATGCCGAACCGGCTTTCTTGGTTCGCCTGCAAGTTCACACCCAGCAGCGGCGCACTTTCATCCAGAGGCGTGCAGTCCACCGTGCGCGCGGCCTTATCCACCGCGTCCACCGTGCAAACAAGGCTTACCGTCTGGCGGCCACCCTGTGCCAATAATCTGATTGCATCCTTTATGTTGTTCATTCCGCTACCCGCTGGCCGAGCGTGATTTCCTGACGGAAACCGCCCGTGCCGTATTTGATTACATTCTTTTTGACCTGATAAACGCCTTTCTTCTCGCCGTCTATCTTTATGCCGATGGCATCCAGCTTATCCACCAGCCTATAACCGAACGTCGTAAAACTGCCCGTAAGGCCGTCGCGTTTCAGCCGCTTGATCTCCTGCTCCGCCCATGCCCGCAACTCGCTTTCGGTCTTGTTGTAGGTGTGCAGCGTGCGGCGTTCCCCGTCCGCATCGCCGACCTCCACCCTGATTTTTTTATTGTTCGGCATCAGACTGACCGCCTTAACGTGCAGCCGCATATTTTCGGCTTTCTGCTGTTCGAGGCTCTGATCGCTTATGATGTTCACGCCCGTGGCGAATACCTGCGACGGGCGGCTCTCACGCTCGAACAGGACACCGCAGTACAACACGGGCGCACCCTCCTCATACCGAAAGAAACTGCGGATGCCGTTCTCGTGCAGGTGGCCGAGCAGGGCGGCCACGGTGTCGGCGGTAACACGGTACTGCCCGAGGCTCTGTTCACCCATAACCTTGATGTCATAGGAAATGCCCTGCTCCTTTAACAGCGTTTCGATAGACACGCTTTTGTAGGCTTTCTTCTGTGTAGGGGTCTGTTTGAGCCTGAACATTTCATCCTCGCAGGTAATGACGACAGGGGTCTTAAAACCCACATCGCGCACATAACCGACAAAAGCCAGCTGCAAATCATCATCGTAACCGAGCCACACCTTGACGGCATCGCCGCGCTGCACGGGAATCTCCGCTGCACCGTCCCACTTGATTTTTTTAGGCAGCGTCAGGCGGCATTCGTCCGTCAGCTTTTCGGTGTCGCGGGTGATCTCCACCTCTGTAACCTTATCCAGCCGCCAAGACTTCGAGCCCGTGATTTCGATTTTTGCCGTAAGCCTATACATCGTTTGAATGCCGTTTAATTACCATTTAATACTCCGTGCTATACACGTTATAATCCCCGTCGCTCACCGCCGACAAACTCACGCTCTGGTAGTTGCTCGCCGTGTCCTGCGACACGGAAAAACTCTTTATCACGATACTGCCGATGTCGAATATTTCCAGAAAGGTACTGTTTACGTCGATGGCCGCCTTTTCATCGAAAAAGGCGCGCAGCTCGCGCAATCCCTCTTCGGGGTATTCGTCCACGATCACACCATTGCGCACGGCGGCCACACCGACAACGATGTTTATCTGGTAGTCGCCCTCGTTGATGTACTCTTTTACCGTACCGTCCATGCCCACCATCTGCGTGGTAACGATGTTCTTCGCACGGCTGATCGCGCAAATCGCATCATTCATTACCAACGTCTGCCCGTCCTGCTTGGTCAATTTCAGTTCGCAAAGCACATAACGATCCTCCCAATAGCTTTTATCGGTTATGGGCATGGGCACATCACGGGTCGTAATATCTCCGCCGCGACCGTCCCAGCTCGGAGCATCCCCCGTGCGGGGCGGCTGCATCCGGTACAGCCGACCTTTGGCCTGCGTAGCCGCACCCGCGGCGATAAACATGAAACTGATCGGTGTCATTACATTGCCAAGTTTACATCGTTCAACGCGGACAGCAGGGCTTCACCAACCATATCCTTGACTTTGCCCAAATCTTCCGACAGGTTGGTGGTGTGTATCTCGAAACGCTCCACCAGCTTGTCCACATTGACCGTTACGTTTCTTACTTTACCGCTCCCGTCCGACTTGACACCGCCGCCAGCAGTTGCCAGACTGCCGCCCGTAGGATCAGGCGGCACAACGGTAGGGACATTCACCGTGGGGACATCCACAGTCGGAGCGTCAGGGTCGGGTTTATCTTTCTTGTTTTTGGCCGCCTCGGCTTTCTTGCTGGCCTCCATTTCGGCATTGTAGGCATTGTTAAACGCCTTGCCGACGTTCGTACCGAAGTCCGAAAAACCGCCTTTAAGCCTGTTTATCGCCGCCTTGATACCCGAGGCATCCAATGAAAAGGCCGCCTTTATCAGGTCGCCGATCGAACCGAACACGTTTTTGGCCAAGTCCCAAATACCTTTGAACGTGGCGACGAATGCAGCCCCCAGACCTTTAAGGACAGCGCGGAACTTGGCCGAGGTATTCCAGAAATACACACCGAGAGCCGCCAGCGCGGCGATGGCCGCGGCAATCCACCCGATGATCGGGATGTTCATGATGGCGACACCCACCGCACGGCACGCGGTTACTGCCGCAAGCCTAAATGCCCCGAAAGAGGCGGAGGCGATCCCTGCAAAAGTAACAGAGGCCGTGCCGCCCGTAACGAACGACAGCACCAGCGCGCCCAGACCTTTAAGGGCTTGGAAGATGCCCACCGTGGCAAAACGCAACACGGCCAGCGTGGCTCGGGCCATATTGAGGAGAAAGCCGTTGGAGGCAAACTGCCCCGTGATAAGCTCCTTGTTCATAAAGGCCATTTGCAGGCGCGCAGTATAGATAAAGCCCTGAATGCGCGACCACATGGATGCCCATTGCAAGCCCTTTATCCAAACCATCAGGTTGCCCATGCCGATAAGCAAAGGCATAAGCTGCGAAAGCGGAACGAGCGCACCCATCAGCGTGGACATCCACAGGCCGAGGTCGCCCGTAGCCTGAAAGACACTTATCTTGAAGTCCTCGAAACGCTGGTTGATGCGCGCCTGCCGCTCGGCATAGCTTTCCATGACGATGGCCGCCTGCTCCTCCGCCGAAGTCGTGCCCGTAACGGCATCGGTGAAGTCCTGCAAACTATCCGTTCCCTGCACCAACGCACGGGCGGCGTTCGCATTCTCACGCCCGAACAGGGCGGACAGCAGCGCGTCGTCTTGAAGCAACGGTTTAAGAGCCTCTAAACGCTCCTTTAACGGTTTGGTCTTATCGGACAACGCGGATACGTCGATGCCTGCCTTTTGCAACTCCTCCTGCGTCTTTTCGGGCAGGAAACGGCCTGCGGCAAGGGTGGAAAGCACGTTGCGCAACGCAACGCCGCCCTCCGAACCCTTTTTGCCGGCCTTATCAAGCACCTGAATGGCCGCATTGGTTTCCTCAAAACTGACGTTGGCGGCTTTCGCGGCCATACCGCACTGCTGTAAAGCGATCTTGATGGCGGGAAGCTCCGCAGAGCCCGCCTGACCCGCCGCGGCCATGACGTTCATCATGCGCGCCATCTCCTCGCTGGCCTTGATCGGGTCGTCGAGGCTTACGCCGTACTGGTTCATGGCCGTGGTCAGAACCTCGGCGGCGGCCACACCATCGCCGCCCATCAGCTTGCTGGTGGTGGCAATGCTGTTGCCCATAGCCCGCAGCGCATCGGGGTATTTGCCCAGTTCGGGCGACAACTGCGAAAGCAGCAGTTTATACCCCTCCACGGACTGCGATGCGTCGATGCCGAAAGCCTTTGCACTGTCGCGCGCATACCCCTCGATCTGTTTCAACGTATCGCCCGTAACACCCGCAACCGCACTCAAATCGTGCATCTGACGGTCAAGCGATACCCCCGAAGCGGAAAGAGTACCCAACGTGTCGCTAAACTTGCTTACATAGTTGCTCGCCAAATCCCAGACAGCAAGCGTTTGACCCAATTTGCCGAGCCAGCTGTGCGTTCCCTCCACGGCAGCATTGAAACGGCCTGCGCTCTCGGCCATGCCGTCCACCGTGGCGGTGAAGTTGCCGCCGACATTAAATTGGTAGTCGAAGTTTTGCATATCTCGGTTGTTTTTACTATTTTAGCGGTGTGTTTAACAATAACACGTTTACAATGGAAAGCATCTTATTTTTCATCGGCAAGTGCGTTATGGGGCTTATCTGCATAGGCTTCCTGATTACGCCCGTGTACCTGCTCGGTGCTTTCATTCATGCAATGCACAAAGACTGCAAGCGCGGGTTAAGGTCTGGCATTGCCCCCAAACAATCCCGTTAATATTTCCGCAAGGTTTCTGTTGCGGAACCGCTCCAGCCACAACGCCTCGGCGTAATGCGCCGCCCATTCCTCGTAGCTGCCAGCCGTCGGGTCGATACCGAGGTTGGCGCGGATCAAGGCGCACCCCTTTTCAAAACTATCCTCCTCGTGGTCGTCGGAAAGACGGTGCGCCTCTACAAGTTTTTTAGGCTGCCGAGGCACGAGTTGAACAGCTGCCCGAGCTGCGCCGTGGCAGCCATGAACAGCAGCGCATCCTCGCGTATTTCAGCGTCGCCGCCCAGAAAGCAGTTGTCATAAAGCACCGCGGCACTTTTCACCTCGTCGGTCTTGGCCACTTGCGTAACGGCCGACATGGTTTCGAGCGACGGACGTTTGAAATAGGCAACGTGCAAATCGTCGCCGTCGGCCACATCCACACGGATGACGCGCTTGTGTACCGCTTTCCATTTGCGAATCTGATCTTCACCAACACCGCCGTCGTGTGTCGTTCCCTGCGGCTGTTTCATTTCGTTGTTTTCCATTTCAATGACTGTTTAATGATTGGTTACTACTGCCCCCATTCGATATGCGACGGCACAAGGTCAAGCTCGACCTCCTGCCCCGTATCGCCCTCTTTCCACTTGCGGCTGTTGCCCGAAAACTGCACGTTGCGGATTTTGTCCGTCTTGATGATGCCGCTGTCGGGCAGGTAGGTTACGGTGATGTCAAAGGGCGCGAGGTCTTGGATGCGCCCATTCGGGGCTTGCGACTGGATGGCCTGCACCTCCTCCTGATAGAGGATGATTTTTGCCGTCGGGGTGATACGCCCCTTTGCGCGTCCGACGGGATGGCGGCCTGCACCGTACTTGTTCACCACATCCTGATTGTCGCCGTATTCGATGCCGACAATGCCCGTCAAAGGCACGCCGCCGATGGCTGCCACGATGTCAGCCCACGAGCAAAGCATTCCGTTAATCAACGGGATGCCGTTATTGATTACACTTGCCATTTGTTATACTTTTTTAGCGAAACCGATTTTTACTCTGATCCGGCGCATGACACCGACGGCCACCTGCTTGATGACGATCTCCACCTCGCTGGTGCTTAACACATCCTGCTCGGGGTCGATCTCCACCTTGTAGCCCGACAGTTCCCCCGCCTTTTCCATATCTTCGAGGGCTTTGTTAGCCGTCATTTCCAGATGGCTGACGCTATGCGCCTGCATCTTGCCCGTGTCCGCGTCGATGTAGATGTTACTGCCCAGCTCGGGGATCAAGTAGGTGCGGATGCCGCGCACCGCCTTATCCATCGTGCGCACGCTCTCGATCATGGCGTAGTCGCTCGTGGCACTGTCCATCGTGTGGCTGTCGTTCACGTAGCTGCCAGCCTGCCCCACATGGGTAACGAAAAACAGGTAACGCCCACCGTCCAGCTGCTCCACGAGTGCCCTGTCAAGATCGCGGTATAGCGTACCGTCGCCAAAGGCTGGGACATTGACACCCGTCGGGAAATTCTTTACCCAACTGATAGACTGATGCACCGCCGCCGAAGAGAGCAGCCCCAGCACCACGCCGATGGCCGACACGGAGGCTTTCGCCTCGCCGTTGTCCTCGTCGGCGTAGAGTTCCGCACCTGTGCCGCTGCCCGCCTGTCCGATAACCACGCTCACACGGCACTGGTTCGCACCCGCCACATCCGCAGGCATATCCCGCACGGCGGACACTTTCGGGGCATACAGCACCGAAAGAGGCGCATTTTCCTCGTCGAGCGCATCGGCAACGCCCTGAATGGCCGTCAGGTCGTCGGCGGAAAACGCCTTGTCGCCACACCAGATGGCCAGCTGCCTGACGCGGCCGCTGGTGAAGTTCTGCACGGTCTTGATCTCCGTAAACTTGTAGCTGGCAGGCTTGGTGAAGATACCCACGTAAAGCGAAATGCTCGGATTGACGCGGAAAATCTCCGAAAGCTGGTAATGCAGCACCCGCACGCCCCAGCTGGCCGCATCCTCCTTGATGCCCAACGCCTCGGCGATGTCGATGGTGGAAACCGCCTGCACATGGTCGGTCTTGAAACCGTCGGGGATTTCAGCCTCGGCCAGATAGGCGATGAAGCCGGATACATGATCCTCGCCCGCCACGCTTTTAGGCACGTTGCCGTTCTGTCTTTCGATTTTTAAGCTGTTCATTTTCGGGTTACTTTGATGATGTCCTTATTGGCCAGATCGGCGGCGTGGTGCTGCGCATCGGAGCGCAACGAGAACGCCAGACCGTCCGACGTTACGAATACTTCCGCAAAGCCATGCCGCGCGATGGCGGATTTGCCGACGTTTTCCAGAACGCTGGCGGCAGACTTTGACGCGGGTTTCTGCTTTTTCCCCTCCTTGCCCTTATCTGCGGCCGCCGTTTCCACGGGGGCAGGGGTAGGAGCAGGGGCGGCCTCCGTTTCAGCGGGAGCCTCGGGAGCGGGAGCAACAGGGGCGGCCTGCGCCATCGTTTCCTGCACTTCGGGTTTCGGGGCGGCCTGCGCCGCCGTTTCTTCTTTCTTGTTTTTAGATGCCATGTTTTTACCGTTTAATTCGTTTATAAAATATCCATATCGCAAAGGCGGACACAGCCAGCAGCAACGCCCCGATGCCCAACCGCAAAACACCCATGCCCGCACTCGGTTTCTTTTCCTCGACCTGCGCGGTCTGGCTGACCTCCATACTGCGGTCGGCGGTTTCCGCCGACACCTGCACATCGGTTTCCGCATGAACGGCCGCCTTTTCTTGGCTGCGCTGCCTCTGGCTCGTCTGCTTGCGCAGGATGGCTTTGACGGGCGGCAGCCCCGTACTGTCGGCGGGCGGCTTATCGGTGTCGAACACGATTAAGTCCGTTACCGCTTCGCCCTCCATGACGGCCAGCCGTTCCAGCTGCGCAGCGACCTGCGAGTGCAGGAGGCTATCGAGGCGCGCCTGAACGTCTTTGTCTATGGTACTCTGCCCCGTGTTTGACGTGCGCTTGGTGGTGGCACACGAACACAGCAGCAGGGCAAGGCTAAACAGTAGTATCGTCTTTCTCATTGCTATTGTCGGTTATGTCGCTGGCTTCATATTCGCGCGGTGGCTTGCGACGGCGGCAGCCGTTGATGTCGCAGCGGGCGAATTTCAGCCGCTCGATTTGGATGTCTTTGTAGGCGATGGTTCGGTCGCGTTTGATAAGCTGGTTATACATCTGTTGCCGCTCGGAATAGAGGGCGTCGATTTTCTTATCCTTTTCGCGGCTGTCCTCGTCGCTCTTTTCGTATAGCTTTTTCCATTCGTCGGACTGCTTGGCTTCCACTTCGGCCTCTTTCATGCGTCGGGTCTGCTTGTAGTAGATAATACCACCGCCACCCAAAGCCCCGACTATCGAACAGAATGCGCTCGCAAGTATGGTCAAATAGTCCATTCAGATTTATTCCTGCACCTTAATACCTATCGTTTCCAGCCACCGCGGGACATCGAACGACGGGCAGGCTTTTGCCGCCAGCTGGTTGTGGCCGACAATACGCACATCGGGGTGCTTCGAGTGGAAGTCAAGCACGTACCTTTTCAGTGCCTCCCGCTGCGCGGCCGTGCGGGTATCTTTCGGCTGCATATTCGCATCGCATCCTCCCGCATAAACCACATGGCGGCTTATGCCGTTGTAGCCCGTCGCGCCGTTGGTGATCTCCCACGGATCGACATTCCCATCCTCGTTGTTTGACACCAGACGCTCCACACGCCCGTCGAGGTGGAACAGGTCGGTATAGCCTACCTGTTTCCAGCCGCGCCCCGCGGGGGCGGGCGAGGTATGCCACCGCCTGATGTCGGCAGCACTGACCTCGCGCCCCTCGGGGGTGGCGGTGCAATGGATTACGAGATACTGTAACTTTGCCATTGCGCAGCTGGTTATGCGGTTGCTTTCTCGCTGATGATGGCCGCCGTGCAATTCTTATCCGAAAGCGGCAGACAGATGCCCCACTTGCGGAAGTTCACGAGGTTGCGGTGATACAGCGGGTCTTTCGACGCCTCGCTGTGGTAGAACTGCACCGAGCCGTTGGCTTTCATCATGCGCCCGACGTAGAAGGCCACGGAGGCCTGCATATCGGTATCGGAAGTGGCTGCACCCCATGCGAGTTTCTTCCTCGTAGAGGCATTGTAGTGCGGCGTGCCGTCGTACTCGTAGATGTCGAAGCCGTACAGACGTGCGATTTTGCCCTCCGTCTGGTTGATGTTGTAATGGTCTTTGAACTTCTGTTCGGTTTCCAGCAGGTCGTTGATGTGGTCGCTGCACATGACCAGCACACGGTCTTTCTTGGGGATACCCATCTTGTCAAATGCCTTTTTCAGGGCGAGCAGGTCGGCGGCGACGAATTTCTTGCGCGTGCCGTCCGATGCGCCGGTGGTCAAAAGCACGGGCGCACTATCCCCCTTGTTTTCCGACGGGGCAATGGCGTGGATGGCCTTTTGCATACACTTCTCTTTCAGTGCCTCACGATGGCGTTCCTGAACGCTCGCCATCTTGTCGTAACTGCAAGCGTGCAGCTCGTCGTCGGTTACAGGCGTGGCCGTGGTATCGAAATAATCCAGCGAAATGGGCTTGTCCGCGTCTTTGAGTTCCTGAATATTCAGCGGATAAGTGGTGTTGTTCACCAACACGTCAGGGTCGCCGCCCAACTCGGTAAAGTGGATAACGTCATTGTCCACGTACTGATCGTAACTTTTGATACGGTCGTACCATCCGAGGCTTTCGGCGGCCGTGCGGAACGCCTTAATCATTTCGCCCGTCCACACCTCGGTAAACACCGTGGCGCAGGCACAACCGTGCGGCATAACCGTACCCGCGAGAAAGCCCACGGCATTGCCCGCGATTACCCCCACGGCTGGGGAAAAACCCGCCACCGTGGCAAGGGCTGCACCCGATACGCTGTTGAAAGCGACGGATGCCACAAAGGCCAGAACGGCCAAAAATACAGACTTGAAAAGTTTCATTGATTTGTTGTTTATTGGTTAATTCTTCGGTATGTCATACCCGTACTCGGCCTTATACAGGCGTGCATACTCCTGCGGTTTATCCTCCCGCAGCTTCTCCATTTCCTCGGCGGGAACGTCCGACAACTTCGCGTAAGTCTTCGGGGCGTCGGGATGCGGATCGTCCGCCTGATGGATGGCCTCCGTCGGCTTGACGGCGGGACGCAGCAGCGAAAGCGTCGTGCGCAGCGCATCGAGGCCTGCCGTCTTGCCGATGTTTACGAAATGCTCCTTTTTGTCGCCCGTGATGCGCTTCTCGGCAATCGCGCCGTCCACAACCGCGGTGATGCTGGCCAGCGTAAGGCTGTCCGCCCTGTCGGCCTTGTCTTTCAGCAGGCGGAGCGCGCCCACTGCCTCCTGCTCGGTGGCCGTTTCCGGCAGGCCGAGCAACTGCAAAAATTCTTTGTTCATGCTTTGAGTTGATTTTTTGGTTTGAGTATCTGCGTCGCCGTCGGGGGCAGTTCCCGCGGGGGCGTTTTCATGATCCGGCGCAAGCAGCGGCAACACGTCGTTGTCCTCGCCTGCGGAAAGTTTCAGCACCATGCCGCTGGTATCGTACAGTTGCAGGGCTTCGGCATTGCCGCCTATATCCACAATGCTGACCTCCTCCAACCGGCAGCGCGTAATGGTGCGCCGCGTCTGCCCTTGCAGCAGGTGTTCGGGCGCATCGCTGGTTTCGATAATCTCGATTCCCGCCGAGGCCATACGCAAAAAGCCGTTTTCCCACTTGCTCTCTATCTTCTTGGCAAACTCGTCGTTCTGGTCGAAAACGGGCGTGCCGATCAGGCGGTCGCCGTCGATGCGCAGGTTGTCGATGCGCCCGATGGGCATCGCATCACGGTCGAAACTGCGGCGGTGCATCCACAGAAGCAACGGATTTTTCTGAAACTGCGTCAGGTCGATGCCCGAGGTCAGCACGCGGCCGCCGTAACAATTCAGGCCGCTGGTGCTTATAATTACATCTTTTGCCATTCGTCTGTCTTAAAAGGCGGGCGGATGAGCCTACACGCATGACCGCCCGCAACTGAAACAATCTGTCTTACCTAAAAACTACCATTGTTGCGGGGGCGGGACTCGAACCCGCGACCTTGAGGGAATGAACCTCACGAGCTGACCGTCTGCTCCACCCCGCGATGTTGATGATGCAAATTTTCATCTTTCCATCCGCACGGGCAAAAAGAGTGTAAAACTTTGCATATCTTTTTCTTGCAGTCTTTTAATAATGCCACTTTTGCACAGCAAAAGCACCCGATTTCAGGGTATGTTTAACTTTTAATCATGAATGGCAACGAAGAAAGAACTCGAAGAAAAACGAGAGTATGCGCGCCTGCTCTTTATGCAGGGTGAAACGCAAAAGGTGATTGCGGAAAAGGTCGGAGTATCGGCCGTTACGATCAACAAATGGGTGGCCGAGAACGGATGGCAGGAACAACGCGCGGCGGCAAACATCACTCGCCCCGAGCTGGTGAACAAACTGCTGCACACCATAGACAAACTTATCGAACAGGTGAACGAGAACGACGACCCCGAAGCAATGGCGGGGCTGGGCGATAAGCTGGCCAAACTCTCAACGACCATCGAACGCCTCGACAAAAAAGCATCCATCGTGGACGTGATAGAGGTGTTCATGGCTTTCAGCAAGTGGATGCAATTCCGTATGTCTTTCGACGACGAAGTTACGCCCGAGCTGCTTAAAACCATCAACAAGTATCACGACCTGTATATCAACGAACTGCTGCAAAACAAATTCAACCAGTAGCCTATGGCATCGAAAGCGGAATTAAGGGAGGCCGTCGAAAGATGGCAGAAGCACTGCGAAACGGTGCAGCAGGCCACCGTCGTGAATACCGCGGAAACGGCACGCGACAGGCAGGCGCGCATAAAGCGCGTGCGCGCCGATTATGCCGCTTTCGTGGAATACTATTTCCCGCACTACACCGTCAATCCCGAAACGGGGAAACAGACACCGTGCGCGCCGTTCCATATCAAGGCGGCGAACAAGGTGCTGAAAGAACGCAACCTGAAAGCTGCGTTCAAATGGCATCGCGGAGCGGCAAAATCCACCCATCTGGATATTTTCATACCCCTGTGGCTCAAATGTCAGCAAACGCGGCAGCTTCATGTCATGGTGCTGGTCGGGAAAAGCGAGGACAACGCAAACACCCTGCTGGCCGACATACAGGCGGAGTTGCAGTTTAACCAACGCTACATCCACGACTTCGGACAGCAGTACAACAACGGTTCATGGGAGGAGGGCGAGTTCGTAACAAAGGACGGAACGGCGTTCTTCGCACGGGGACGCGGGCAGTCGCCGCGCGGCCTGCGATACCGAAGCCACCGACCCGACTACATCGTCATCGACGACCTCGACGACGACGAACTGTGCGAAAGCCCCGCCCGCGTAACCCGTCTTACGAATTGGGTGAAAGAGGCTCTGTTCGGCGCGCTGGACGGCGGACGCGGACGCTTTATCATGGTGGGAAACCTTATATCCAAAAACAGCGTGCTGGCCAACTTCTGCGCAATAGACGGCGTACACGTGTCGCAGGTGAACATCTGGGATAAAGACGGCAATGTGTCATGGGCAGCCAAATGGTCGCCCGACGAGGTGAAAGCCATCGAGAAATTCCAAGGATACCGCTCGTTTCAAAAAGAGTACATGAACAACCCCATCACCGAGGGCGCGGTGTTCCGCAACGACTGGATCAAGTGGGGACAGCTGCCCGACCTTAAAAAGTTCGACGAACTGGTGCTGTATATCGACCCCTCTTTCAAGGGGACGACAAAAAACGACTACAAGGCCGCAAAACTGTGGGGGAAAGTAGGCTCGCAGCTGTGGCACATCAAAGCGTTCGTAAGGCAGTGCAGCGTGGCCGAAATGGTGCGCTGGCTTTATGACCTATACGAGTGGAGTTTAACCGAGGGTATAGCGATAAAGTGGTACATAGAAGCCAATTTCATGCAGGACACCATTCTGGACGAGTTCCGACGCGAGGGCGACCTGCGAGGCTACCAGCTGCCCATCAGCGCGGACAAACGCAAAAAGCCCGACAAATTCCAGCGCATCGAAGCCGTAAGCCCCCTATGGGAGCGCGGATTCGTAACATACAACGAGGCGGAAAAAGACAATCCCGATATGCAGGCGGGAATAGAACAGACACTCGCATTTGAAAAGGGAATGCGCGGCCACGATGATGCGCCCGATGCCGACGAGGGCGCAATATGGTTCCTGCAACGCGACACCCGCATAAGTAGTTTTACTCCGTCGTTCGGCAGGCGGAACAACGCAAAAAATGTATCATGGTAAAAAAGTATTTCCAAGCCCTTGTGTTCGATTGGCGGCTGGCACGCGCCAAACGAAAAGCGCAGCACGACGCTACGCTGTACGGTAAAAAATTCCTCGTGCTGGTATTCGACGGAAAACCCGTCGTAGTTTCCATGCAGGGCATAAAGAACCTTATACGGCAACACCGATTCGCAAAAAGTTTCACCGCCGAAAAGGCCGTGAAATGCGCACTGTTTGTCGCCAACCCCAAAAACTGACGGCCATGTTCCTGAACATCGACGACTATAAAAGCGTATGCGACAGCTTCGAGTTCGAGCAGGTATGTGCCGCCGAAGCCGACCGCCTCGCGGCGGAACGGGCGGCGATGGAACAGATATGCAGCTACACACGACACCGCTACGATATGCAGCAGGCATTCGCCGCGGAGGGTGAGGCACGAAATGCCATGCTCGTGCAGTGCATGGTGAATATCACCTTGTGGCTGATGATCCACCGATTACCGCAAAACATGGGGCACGAAAGACGCGAATGCCTCTATAACGATTCGGTGAAATGGCTGCGCGACGTGCAAAACTCCAAAGCATCGCCAGACCTGCCCACATACACGGGAACGGACGGGGAAACGGATGCGCACAACCCCGTCCGTTACGGGTCGATGCCGCCCAACAGATACGATTATTAAACGGTATTTAATCAGCAATTAAATGGACTTCATCAATAACTTAAAGCAGGTTTTCGCACGCCGCAGCTATACCGAGGCGGAAGTGGACAGGCTGGTGAGGTTTGCAAAAAGCAAACAGGGGCTTAAACTCACCGCGCAGCTCATGCAGCAGACCGACAGCCTGACAAAGAAAGATATTGCGACGTGGCGGCAGGCATGGCAGGCCGCCATAAGTATCGACACCCCGAACCGCGCGCGGCTGTACGACATTTATACCGACTGCCTCGTGGATCTCCACCTGACGGGCTGCATAGGCCAGCGAAAAGGCAAGACGCTGCAAAAGGATTTCCGACTGGTAGGGAAAGACGGAAAGGAGAGCCCCGAGGCCACAAAGCTGCTGCAAAGGGAATGGTTCAACGACTTCTGCGACTTCGCGCTGGACAGCCGTTTTTGGGGGCATAGCCTCATCCAGCTGGGCGACGTGGTATCGGATGAAAACGGAATGCGATTCGACGGGGTGGAGGTCGTACCCCGCAAACACGTATGCCCCGAGTACGGCGTCATCACGCCCGAACCCGCCGCGGACTGGCGCACGGGCATCCCATACCGAGAGGGGGATTTCGCACTCTGGTGCGTCGAGGTGGGTAAATCCAAAGATTTGGGGCTGCTGCTCAAATGCGCACCCTCCTGCATCAGCAAAAAGAATATGCTCGCGTTCTGGGATATGTTCGGCGAGATATTCGGCGCACCCATGCGCGTGGCACGCACAAACACCACCGACGAGGGGGAACGCCGACGCATCGAGGGATCGCTCGATAAAATGGGCGCGGCATTCTGGGCTTTGTTCCCCGAGGGAACGGACATCGAGATTAAGGAGAGCAGCCGCGGCGACGCTTACAACGTCTATGACAGGCGCGTGGACAGGTGCAACAGCGAACTGTCGAAAGGCACGCTGATGCAGACAATGACCATCGACAGCGGTTCGTCCCTCTCGCAATCGGAAACGCACCTCGAAATTTTCGAGGACGTTATCAAGGCCGATGCAAAGATGGTGGCGAATGTCGTAAACGACAAACTGCTGCCGCTCATGGTACGGCACGGATTCCCCGTGCAGGGACTTTCGTTCCAATGGGACGATGCCGCATCGTTCAGCCCCGCCGAACGGCGCGAGGAGGAACGCCTGCTGCTCGAATACTACGAGATCGACCCGCAGTATTTCGTCGATAACTACAACATCCCCATCACGGGCGTGCGGCAGACCAAAACACAGCCCGACGCTTTTTTCGGATAAGCCCCACCGAGAAAGTGGGGCTGCGCAGTAGCTACAAGGCATTCAACGAAGCGTTGCATTCGCTATACGGAAGCGACGCGCTGACGCTGGCAACGGATGAAAGGCCGTTTGCTTTCGATGATACGCTGCTGGAAGAGGCGGCGCAGGCGGTCTATGAAAACGGCGGATTCGACCTTTCGCAGCTCACAGCCCCCGAGGCGCAGGCCATCATCGAGGAAACGGTGCGCGTGCTTGAAACGGCCATCGCCAGCTCTCTGCCGCATGAAGTGCCCGACACGATCCGTTACGCGCTCGAAAACAACGCTTTCATTTTTTCGGGATTCAAGACGTTTCATGCCATGCGGGAGGTGGGGCTGTCGATGCTGACGGACAAAGGCGACATCAAGCCGTTCAACGACTTCCTGACGGATGTAAGGCAGATAAATGCGCAGTACAACCACAACTATCTGTACGCGGAATACAACCATGCCGTCGGCGCGGCGCAAATGGCGGCCAAATGGCACGACTTTGAGCAGGACGGCGACCGTTACAACTTGCAGTACCGCACGGCGGGCGATGAAAAGGTGCGCGAGGAACACGCCGCATTGAACGGCACGACACTGCCGCCGTCCGACCCGTTTTGGAGTATGTTTCTGCCGCCGAACGGATGGAACTGTCGCTGTACGGCCGTGCAGGTGCGGAAAAACAAGTATCCCGCATCCGACCCCGAGCTGGCCATGCAACGCGGAAAAGAGTGTACCGAGGGGGCGAAACGGGCGATTTTCCGATACAACGCCGGAAAGTCGCTGCAACTGTTCCCGCCCAAGCATCCGTACTACAAGGCCAGCGAGGAGGTGAAACAGACGGTAACGCAGATCGCGGAGGAGGGGATGCGCGAAAGGCGCATCCGCGATATGGTGGCGGAGCTGCCCGACAACCTGACACCCGACGAAAAGCAGGCCATAGCCGCGCACAACCTCGAAATGGAAGATGCCCTGAAAATAACAAAAGGCAAGCCCATGACCGTGGAGCAGGCGGACAAACAACACGCCAACCCGAAATACGGGCAAAGCCGAGCATACGGCATCAACTGCCAGACCTGCACCCCCGCATACGTGCTGCGCACGCTCGGATTCGACGTTACGGCCAAACCCAACACGGCAGGCTCGAAGCTGGATTATCTGAGCCGAGGAATGAACACATGGGAGGTATGGAAAAATCCCGACGGGACACAGGCCACGCACATAAGCGTGCCCGACTGGCTCGAAAGCAAAAAATACAAGATGATGACCGAGAAACGGTGGTTGGAGTTTTTCAACGAAACCTGCAAGGAGGTGGGTATTTACGGCCTTTCTATCGGCTGGAAGCGCGGAGGAGGACACATGACCGTCTTACAGCGTTTCCCAGACGGGGAACTGCGCTACATCGAGCCGCAGCAGGATAATTCGCAAGGGTCTGGGAGGGAAAGCCGCGATCTTAACTTTCTGGCAAGGTGCGGAGGATCAAAACAGCACAAGTGCCGCGGGATCATGCGGCTGGACAACAAACTATTTAACCTCGCTTTCGTCGAGATTTTCGACAAGTAGGTTTACAATGTCGAGCGCATCGAAGCCCGTAACCTCTTCTACCTTGCCGTCAGAGAGCAGGAAAACGGACGGAAAGCCCGCACAGGCATCCTCGGGGAAACGGAACGAAAAAGCCGCCTTGCCCTTGTACTTACCGAGGTAGTCAAAGGCATCGCCGTAAGCGTCGATAAGACTTTTTGCGGCACGCTTTATCTGTTCAGGGACTTTCATATCGCAAAGATAAGGATATTTTTTGTATAACAGTATTAAAATCGACTGAAACGATGGACGATAACATTAAAATCACGGCGGAAATAAGCAAAACAGAGGCTTCCGCGCTCTTTTTCCTCGTGGGTGAGGAATTGACCGAGGAGCAATGGAAAAAGCTGTCAGAACGCCCCATTTCGCTGGACTGGGATAAACTCGATAAGAACGAGGGCAGAAACCTCAAAATGATACTGATCGGCTGCGCCATATTAACACAGCGGACGCAATGATAGACGCAAACCAATTAAAGCGGAATATCTTGAATGATATGCGCGTGGAGCTGGCCGACGAGTTCGATAAAAACTTTGACCGTAAGGGCTTTTTCACGAAGAAATGGAAACAGCGCGCAAACCCCAACGCCAAAGGCTCGCTGCTGATGGTAACGGGGACGATGCGCCGCAGCATCAAAGCCGAGGTAAAGGGAAACGGCGTGCGCTTCTCCTCCGCCGTGCCATACGCGGCGATCCATAACGAGGGCGGAAAAGGGACAAAGCAGGTACGCCAGCACGCACGCACCAGCAAAAAGGGAAAGCAATACACCGTCAGGGCGCACACACGCAAGTTCACAATGCCGAAGCGGCAGTTTGTGGGCGACGGCAAACAGACGCAGGAGATTATAAAGGGGGTCATTGCCGATAATATCGCGGACTTCAATTTGCAACTATCCAAATTCATAAAGAAATGAGAAAGCAGATTTTTCAAGCCATCTGCACGAGGCTCACCGAGCGCGTGCCGGAAATTCAGTTCATAGACCTATGGAACAACAACGTCGCCGCACTGAACGGCGGCGCGGTATGGCCGATACCGCCGTATTCGTCGAGTTCGAGGTGATAGAGTGGCGGCAGCAGAACAACGGCGCACGCCGCGGCGACGTGCCCGTGCGCCTGCATATAGTAACGCGCACCATAGCAACACACGGACACAACGATCCGAAGATGCCCGATGCGCTGGCGTTCCTCGACCTGATAGAACGTATCAACACCGCCATGCAAGGACTGCGAGGGGATAACTTTTCAGGGTTTCAGCTCACGGCATCGGCCACCAACCACGACCATGCGGAGCTGTTGGAGAGCGTCGAGCGGTACGTTACCAGCGCGCAGGACACCTCCGCCATGCCCAGAACCGCACAGGCGGAAGGAATCACGCCGAGCCTGCACAAAGGGTAGGCACAACAAAGCCCCGCGTTCATGGCGCGGGGCTTTCGTCGATCATATCCCATAAGGTAAACTGCTGCGGCGGTACGGGTGGCGGTGTCGGTATGTCCAAATAGTTCAAGTAGGTGCGGTAGCAAATTTTGAATCTCGGGAAAATATGCTGCCGCCATACAGCTTTATAACACCGCGCCTGATTGCCGCTTTCATAGTGCTGCGCCGTGATGGCTCGAATCATCCTAACGCGCTCTATGGTACTTTCGTGGTGTTTTCTTTTCTCCATCTGCTTAAAATTACTACCTTTGCAAAAGCCCTTTTGCATCAAGGCCTCTGCGCTGGCTCGCTGTAACTTTTACAGATAGAGTTGGCGCGGCTTTTTTATTCTACGTCAGTCATGCCCAACGGGATGTTCACCCATGCGCCTTTATCGTTCTTGTATTCGGCGCGGATGTACTTCTTGGTTTCGGTGGGCTGGTAGCTTTCCTCGATGATTTGCACGCCCTCGATGAAACGCTCGTCGCCCGTTTCCTCGGCCATCTTGCGCAGCTGCAACACGCGGCTGGCCTTGATATTGCCCTGACCGTCGCGGGAAAGAAGACGCAACACGGCATTTACAAGGGCTTGGCTCGTTTCGTCTTTGGCCAGACTCTGGATGTAACCCTTGACCATAGCGATGCCGTCCTCCACCGTGTCGCGGTAGCCGTCCACCGTATTGACGCCCAGCGTCAGGCGGAATTTGCTGTCCGAGGTGGTGAACGTGTGGCTGCGCTGGTCGTCTTTCGTCAGACCCAGAACCTCCGACTTCATTTTAAGGATCGCATCGAAGTTGCCGAAAACGGTGCTTTTTACCGTCTTGATCTGCTCGCTCAACTCTCGAAGCACGGGCAGCGTCGTGCGCACTTCATCGTCCACCATAGCCGCGTAATCAGTGCGCTGCTGCTTGCGGCGTTCTGCCGCCTCTCTCTTTTGCTTTTCTTCGCGGAACGCTTCAAACTCTCGGCGTTCTTCCGCTGTCATTGTTACGTTTTCCATTTTACTGTTTGTTAAAAAGTGGTTGAATGCTGTTTAATCGTTATCGAAATGCTGGTAAAAATCATCGGCGTAGTCGGCCTTGTCGGCCTGCGCCTGTGCCCACTCGGACAGTTCGCGCATAAACGATGCGTATTCCTCGCTGCCCATTTCGGCGGTGCGCTCCCTGATGGCGCGCTGAATGTCTTTCATTACTGTACTGCTCATTCCGTATATGTTTTAAGTTGTTTTTTACTCACATCATATTCTACCGTTTCTACCGCTTCGATGCGATATTTCAAGCAACCAAATATGATGTGTGGCGGGTTATGTATCGGGCATTCTACACCGACCTTTACCATCCCGGCAACACCAATGGGCACGATTGCACCATTCCAGACAGAGGATTGAAACGGTTTTGCATCAATGACTACTCCGTTACTATCGACGAATAGTGCCAACACATCCTGCCCCTTATCCTCCAATGTGATTTTTGTTACTTTCATTATATTGTATTTTAGTTTTGAAACATATTGTACTGAAACTCATATCCCAATGCCCGCAGCCGCTTTTCCTGCACCGCGCTGCGGTTCTTGCCGTTCTCTGGAAGCACGGCTATACGTTGCTTGCGGTTAAACAGGTAGCCTTTCTTGCGCATCTGGTAGCGTAGGTTACGCTCCTTACGCTTCTGCTTTTGTTCCGTTTCCATAGCCCGAAAGCGTTTGCAGCAGGATGCCGTTGGTTATCTCATTCACCGCCTGCGCATCTTTGACCTTGTTGTTGAATGCGGCCACCAGATTGCGCAGACGTTCACGAGGTATCTTGTTAAAATCATCGTGCCCCGTAGCGCGGCAGGCGATGCCTTTTATCAGTGCGGCGTTACTTGCCTGCCGTGTCGCTTTCAGATAGCCGCCGATGGCGGCCATCACGCGCTTGCGTAGCTTATCCATGTCGCCCGTACCTTTCCGCGCATCGACCTGCTGGGACAACTTGCCGCACACGTCTATCAGGTCGTGGGTGTCCATGTCGCGGCTGCTCTCCACGCCGTAGCTTTCAACTATGGCGCGCTTCTCGGCCTCGGTAAGCCCCAGCACACTGCAAAGCGTGTGGAACTTCTTTAAGATGTTTCGGTGGATTGCATCCATCGTCTTGTTTTCTGCCATAGTGTTATCGTTTTATTATTCTGGTAACAAATATTCAAGAGCCTTGCAAGTAGCTGAATTTACCTCTTCGTTAAATTTCCAGCAACGGGATTCATGTAGCCCCGTTGCCACTGCACCACAACAGCAAAACACGGGTTGAGCATCCGAAAGTTTATCCGCCATCTTTTGCCTCGTCGAAACCCACTCTGGCCAGTGATGTGTTTTGATCCATTTTATTTTTTCATTCCTCGTCATATCGTTTTACATTTTATTAACCCAATACTCCTGTGCGCCCTGTTCCCATATCACGAAGTCAGCACCGCCCTCGCCGCGCTCTGCCACCTCGTAACGGGTGGTAACAAATACCTTATACCCCTCGACACGCATTTTGATTTCGCTGTCGTAGCGTATCTTCTCCGCCACAATGCCATCGGGAAGTCCTCGTTTTTCGTGGCTGACGAAAATAAACAGCTTGCTGGGGAAGTCGTCTTTTAACTTCATCACATCGGCCACCTTTAAGCCGAACCAATAATGCACACTGTCGATCACAATCACGTCGGGGCTTTGCTTCTTCGCAAGACGAGCGCGCAGGTCTTTCAAACTCTCTTTGTTCAGCAGTATAATGCGGCTGCCCACCTCGTCCATCCTTACGCGCTCCCATGCTTTTTGCAGCGAAAGCGACAGCCCTTGTTCCAGACTGTTGTAGGCCACGCGGCGAAAGCGGGTGAGGTACTTGCACAGCTGCATCAGAAAGGTGGTTTTACCGCTGCCGCTGCCCCCGTAAACAATCCACGCCCCGCGCAGCTCGGGTTTCCCGAAGCTGGCGAGAAATGCACCGTCGAACTCGGCCACCTCAAATTTTGCCGTCAGTACGTTTTTATTGCTTATCGCCCTGCCCATGTCTATTCCTCCGTTATCAGATGTATCGTCAAATAAGGCACATCGTTGATCGTCTTAATCGTTATGCTGTTCTCCTTTACATCGAAACTGTGAGTAACGCCGAGGCACTGCGTCGCGTTTCGGCGTTTGTAGGTAAAATCTACCAGATAGCGTAGTACCGTTTCCATCATAGCATATCGCTCTATATCGGGGTAGCTCTTGTTTCGGTCAAAGGGGAAATATGCCAGAACAGACAACAGCCACAAAGGGGTACGCTTATTATGTCTTTCAATTATGAACCTTGCCATTATGCCTGTCCTCCGTTCTTTTGCACTGCCCAAATGGCGCGTTTTACGCGGCGCAGATCGCACTCGCAATCATCGGCTATGCGGTTAATTGTTTTTGCGTCAGAAACGCCATTTGCCACGCAAACGGCGGCTATATCCTCCGTGTTCACCACCTGCAACTCCACGAACTTGCGACCCATGCGGCTGTAAATCTCCTCGTACCCCTTGCGCTTGGTGCGCAGACCCTTTTTTATGCGCTTTTCCAGAAAATTGGTAGCACAAAGGATGATGCCGCAGTGTCCCTCCAACTGGTTGTAAAGGCTGATGAAGAAATAAAACACCTGATCCGAAAGTTTGTCGGCCTCGTCAAGCACCACAAGCGGATTTTCCTTGCGTTTCAACGTGTCGATGATGTCGTCCATCATGTCCGACACCGTGCTGCCCGTGAAGTCCACGCCCATACATTGCAGCAGTTTGCCCATGAACGTGCGTCGGTTCCAATACTCCGAGCAACACAGATGGTAAACATTGCGGTGGCTGGCGGCGTAGTTCTTTATCGCCTCCGTCTTGCCGCATCCGGCGTCGCCCGTAACGGCCAGCACAAGGCTGTCCTCGCGCGCATTGTCGAGCAGAAAGGCCATGCGGCTGTAAGCCCTCGTTTCCGCGATACGCCACGCCTTTGCTTCGTGGCCTGTCTGGGCGGCGATCGTGCGCCACATTTCGTCGCTGATCGTGTCCCAGTCGCCCGCCAGCACCTTGCTGATGGTCGCCGAACTTACATTGTTCATACTGTTGGCCGCCTTATTCTGGCTGCCTTTCTGCACGCAGTAGTCTTTCAGGCGTGCGGCAATCTTCTGTTTTTCGTCCTTTTGCATCGTATCTCGTTTTAGAAAATTGAATAATCGTCTTTGTCCGAAGCTGGCGCACCCTGCGGGATCAGCGGAACATCCACCGTCTTGACCTCTATCGCCTCCACATCCTCGGTATGCAACCGCCGACGTGCTTTCGGCAGCTTGTGTTGGCCGTCGCTGTCGCATATCAGCAGGCGGTTAAGGATGTTGTTCTGTAACATGATCGGCTCGGCCTTTTCGTAAGCCAGCGCGAGGCGATCCGTAACGTGCTGTTCCAGCCGTTCGTTGAACTCATGCACCTTTTGCAGTTGTGCCGCATCGCCCTCTTTGCGGTCGGCAAGTGCCATCGGCTGCACGTATTTTTCCGTGAGCATGAAGCGCAGCGTTCCGTCCTCGCTGACCGCAAGCACTTCATGTAAGTTGTCGGGGTCGTATTTCACGACCCATTGTTTGCCTGCATATTGGCGGAAACGCACATCGAAACAATCGTAGTCGCGTTTCATGCCCAGCAGCGTAGGACGCAGGCCGCTGCCCTCGATGGCGTTCTTGTAGCCCGTCTCCGCGCCGAAATTCAGCAGGTATTGTTCGCGGCTCAACGGCAGGCGACGTTCCGCGGGCAGGTTGTCCATCATCTTGCGGAACCGCTCGACCTTGCGCTGGCGTTCTATCTGGATAATCCGCTCGATTTGCTCGCGCACGCCCGCCTCGTCGGGGAAGCTGTGCCGAAGCTGGTTTAATGCCTCGCTGTTCGGCTGTTTCTTCGGGTCGGTGGTAACACCATACCCCGACCAGTTATTAAACAATTTACAGTAAGTCTTATTCAGGTAGCCGAAATACGGCTCTACCGCTTTGGCCTTGGCGTTCTTCACGCGGGCGGGGGTGAGTTTCGCACCCATCACGTTATACAGCGGGGTCATGGCCTTAATGGCGTAATGGTCGCACTGTATCTGGTTCGCCCGAAGCATCACGCCGAAAAGCTCCTCGCTGTGCTTGGCCGCATCGCGTAAGGCCTCCGCGATCAATTCGGGAGTTTCGTGCGTCCCGATGGCATAACCTATCGGGTAGTTGCAACACGGGTCTAACACCACCTCCAACGTCAGACGGTTGCAGTAGGTAGTTACGCTGTGCCCTTTGCCGTTTGTCTTGGTGGACTGATAAAGCAGCTCCACATCCCAACCGTCGAGCGTCCACATCAGGAACGGGGCGGTCGGTCGGGTACGTTTTACCTGCATGGATTTCGTGTTGCGGAAATTGGTTGCACCCAAACGTCCCGCGGCTGTTACCAAATCCAGCTTTTCACGCCACACGCCCACCGTGCTGGGGGTTATCGCTTTCCAGCCCTGTTGTTTGGCCACAGCATTATACAAGTTGGCTATCGCCACATTGTCGAGGTTGTTGTGGTGGCCGATAAGCTGCACAAGCACGCTTTCTTTTACATCGTCATCCACTTTCGCGGCGTTGATGTTCTGGAACTTCTTACTGATGAAGCACGCATAACCCTCGCGCAGGTATTCGTTGAACTTACGTTGCAGGCGGCGGTCGCTTTCAGGCAGGGAGTGCGGGAAGCGGTCGGCCAGACGCGGCAGGGAGGCCGCGGCTTTGCGCCAAAACTCCGTTTTATTCAGGCGCGGTTTGCTCTGACGCAGGCGGTGGCTGTTGCTGGTTTCAATGCACTGTCGAAAAGCGTTCATGATCGCGCAGTTGTTTGAATATTCCGCTTGCTTTTCGGGGGTCAGATGCCGGCCGTCAGACAAAACGTATTCGGCATAAAACTGCATCGCCATGCCGTCGGGGGTAATCGTATCCATAAATGGCTTGCTATCGGCTTTTTCCTGTAAATCGGGGTAACGGCGGTAAACTTCCGTGCGATATTTCAGTGGCAGGCTTTCAACGGCAAACAGCGCAGGGGTATCATAACAAGCGCGACGCACTTGTTGCAATTTACCACGATGGCGAAGCAATTTCAAATTGCTTTCCGTCATTATGCCAGCCGTTAGCTCGGCATGACTTATACAAAGCGTGTTACCGTAATACTCCATAACTACATCGCTTGCGCCTCCGCCTGTATGGCTGAAAGCTGATCTATCATTACATTGTCATATCCTTTCACCACATCACCGTCTTTGATGATGTCCACGCGCCCCGTGTTCTTATCACATTCCAGCATTACCCCGTTGGGGAAATACTGCCGCATATAGTTGTCGGCATCGTGCATCGTTTCCATTGCAGGGCTGGCAACCATTAAAATGCCGCCACGCTGTTGCGCCAGATGACGGATTTTCCGAGCCCGCGGGCTATCGCCCCCACGTTCGGCAAAAGTCAGTGCCCGCCACACAGCCATTTTGGTTGTCTTGAAAGCCTTAATCAGAAACTCGCGGTTCTCTTTCGTTACTGCTATGTACTTTTCCATATCTCTTTGTACTTATTCAAGATTGTTGTTGATGTATTGCATATCTTCATCCCAAAGAGGAAGCCCCATTTTGATTTTCATAATCACGACTTCTTTCTGTCCGACCAATTTCACGGCCTTATTATAAAAGTCGGTATCGTTGTATGCGCTGGCTTTGCCGATAAGGAACTCCGCAAGTTCTATATGCTCTTCCTTTACGGTCTTTTTCAAAAAGCCAAGTTCTGCATCCAGCCCGCCGACACGCCTGCCAATCTCTTTCAAACATTGCCGTAATTCGATATGGTCGTTAGCACCGTCATAGGCACACATGGCTCGCATCTCTTTACAAAACTCATCCTTATTCATATTTCCAGCTGCCATGTAGAGATTCTCAACCAGATAATAATCCTCGGCCGTTATCAGCCTCCGTGTACGATTTTCAAATTCTTGCTGTGTCATTACCGTTTCACTTTTAGGGTTTAACATTCTTCGGCCTCGGCTTTTTTTCGTATCTTTGGCCACAGTGTTATTTGTTACACGTTGCAAAGATAGGAAATTTCCTAAACATACAAAACAAAGTGGCGGATTTTTTCTAATTCGATAGAATATTTTCTAATCCAGCAAGGTTATGATATTAGACAGATTAAAGGAATATATTGATTATAAGGGCATATCAATATCAGCATTTGAAAAGAGCATAGGAATGTCTAATGCTTCTTTCGGGAAATCATTAAAAAGCAAGGGGGCAATAGGAACGGATAAATTAGAAAATATCCTAAAAATATATCCTGATATATCTCCCTTATGGCTGGTTAGCGGGATAGGGGACATGCTCACCAATCAAGCAAGCCCGAAGCACACATGTGCTTTGCAGCAAACCAATGATCCCAACAAAGGAATCCCTTTAATCCCTATTGATGCAATGGCTGGCTTTTTCCAAGGCGAGCAGTCCGTCATGTTGCACGAATGCGACTTCTACGTTATCCCCATATTCAAGAACGCAGACTTTCTTATAACCGTTCGAGGAGATAGTATGCAACCAAAGTATTACAGTGGGGATATTATTGCCTGCAAACATCTGCCATTGTCCGATATATTTTTCCAATGGGGCAAAGTGTACGTGATAGATACGGATCAGGGTGCATTAATCAAGAAAGTAGAGCCGGGAAACGGTAACGACACCATAACATTGGTGTCGGAAAATCCCACATACAAACCTTTTGAAGTGGCAAAAAAATCAATTTACCATATATCCCTTGTTTTAGGTGTAATCAGGACTGAATAAGCTGTTTTTCATCATTTCGCAATGCAAAAACGCATTTAACCAATGATTATAAGCAACTTAAACGCTATTTAACGGCAATTATTCATATATCAATCTATATATTAAAGGGGTAGATTCTTACTAAAAAGGCCGATTTTAATATCCGTTTTATCATCTATTGGGTAGTATTCTACCCTCGCAAGTAACTCCAACTGTAACCCCAACTGTAACCCCAAGCTGCATTTTTACACGAAACGTACTGAATTATCCCCTACCCTACCCAGCCATTTACCGCCTCAATCTTACCATTTCCGAAAGCCCGTTTAACAAGTGATTAAACGCCCGTTAAACGGTGGGTTCTCCTCATTTACGGCCTCATCCCTCCCCTCCCCTACCCGATGCAAAAAACGACAAACGATGCGGCCAAAATCTCTATTTCACGCCGTTTTAGGCTGTGTTCAGCCGCACGCACAGCCGCATACAATAAAAGCGGCCAGATAGCCCGAAAGCCACCTGACCGCCCGTATAATTAAAGCCAATTAAAGCCGGTGCAAAGCCGCGTTTAACGCTCGATTAAACACTTTGCCCTCATTCTTAAAGCAGAATTAAAGCCGATTAAAGATTTTGGCCGTTTCGTTTTACACTCCTGCACCTCGGCATCTGCAAACACTACCCACATTATCAATCGTTTACAGTATTAAGAGAGCATTACACTGTCGTACACTTCGTTTTCATGCCCATACACAAAACAAAAAACACCGGACAAGCGATTGGTTTTACCCAGTCATCTTATCCGG
>OLIX01001018.1_pt1 | contig 26355 bp, 27 predicted proteins | sample 1601331 | NCBI WGS metagenome assembly OLIX01 (sample SAMEA2452120, study PRJEB22498) | human gut metagenome | biome: human feces; feature: human gut; material: feces | place: Australia | collected 2012 | reverse complement strand
AATGACTTTAGACGACACAGAATTTTTTCGTAGATATATGATGCATGTACTTCCACCAAATTTTATGAAGATCCTCCATTATGGATTTCTAGGAAACCGTAATAAAGAAGAAAGAATAAAAGCTGTACGAACTGCTACAAACACGAAAAATCCAGGACCATTACTAATTGACTATGAACAGATTATTTCGGATATATTAAAAAGAGACGTTTCCATCTGCATCAAATGCGGACAAAAACGCCACTATCAATTGGAATAATCCCACAAATTCCAAAGTCACCAGCCCAATGAAATCATTGGGTAAGGGGACCATACCCAATATACAGAAAAATCGTGAAAAATGGAACCTTTAAATCAAATATTTCGATAGAAACTAAAATTTTTAGAGGATAAGCAATTATACTTTTATCCATACAGAGATGTGTTAGTTCAATAAAATTAAAACACCAATGTTGTACAATAATGTGCTTCGATTGGTGTTTTTTATCAACATTGATGTATTAATTTTCTAATGTATTATACCAAACAATCCATCGTTTGTGACAACAAAAGCAAAGTCATGCAAAGAATAAATCGCAATACTACCATTTGTACTTGTACAAAAAGTATGAATATTTAAATAATCTAATGTCTTTAATGTTTCCGTACTAGGATGATCATACTTATTCTTATAACCTGCACTAATTAGGGCAATCTTACAATCTAAAGAATCCAAAAAAGCTGCGTCTGAACTTGTATTTGAACCATGATGTCCTATTTTGATCACATCCGCTTTTAAATCATACGTGTCCATCAATTGTTTTTCGATTTCTTTACTCGCATCACCCATAAAAAGATAATTTAAATGATCATATGTAAAATAAGAGATTATACTTGAATCATTTTCATCTTTCGCCATTCTTTCTTGAAGAAGTAAATAGAATGGGTATTCTACATTTACCTTATCTTTTGAGTTCTTGATTACCTGTTTGATTTTAACCTTTTCTTTTAAATGATCATAACCACCACTATGATCAAAGTCATCATGTGTTAAAATCAAAGTATCGATTGTATGAATATTCTTGTTTTCTAAAAAAGGAAAAATAATACGTTCTACATTATCTCGATATAGGCTTTGACCACAATCAATCATTACTACACTTTTATAAAAAGGTTCTACAATGACACTACAATCGCCCTGCCCTATATTTAATGTATAAACTTGAAAGAATGGATTACAAAAAACTTCTAGAAATGGAATGAGAAAAAGGATCATATATATCCATTTAAAATGTTTAAGACATTGTATATAAACTACAATAAAGGCCAAAATAAATACATATTGTGGAGCATAATGAATTGTTAGATATGGAATTTTTAATGTCAAAAAATCCGGAATAAACATTCCCAACAAGAATACACATCCATATAACTTTCGAAGTAAATTAAACAACAAGAACGAAACAATATCGACTTTCTTAAAGTAAATGAATAAGACGCTTATTAAAACCATCTTTTGTACGATCCACTTATGTTCTGTACAAAAATAGGATACAAGCTGCAAAAGAATAGGTAGTACAAACGATATAGACAGTACTTGTGTTGGATACAGAATAGAAAAGCATAAAATGGTAAATCCAATTTGATCGGATTTGGATTTAAAAAATAAGTAAGATATTTGATACAGAATAAATCTTGTCAATGAAAGTGTAAACACAAAGAAAGAACCAAAGAGTATACTCAAAATTAATAAACTTATGCGAATTTTTTTATCTTCATACTTTCTTTTTAATAGATTAAACACGATAAAATAAGCACTAATATATCCATAACCTAACATAGTATAGATTTCATCAATTGTATCTTCATGAATTCCATAATATAAAGATAATAATACTTTTGAATTCTTTTGACTCGCTATATAGGCATATAGTTTGGATTTTAATGAATTGGATTTCTTTAAAATCCTTATGGATTTCGTTTTATAAAATACATTTTTTGACGCATTATACTTTGTAAAACTAAAGAGTGTAAAATTGTCATCGGTATGAATCGGTTCTAAAGAATTGACTTGAATCTGATCCTTGAAATTTAAATCTAAATCACTCTGTACAAGCACCCTTGTCCTTTGATTTTTTGCGACATAATAACTTTGTTTGATTTCGGATATAGTATAAATTCCTTTTTCAGCCTCTTTACAAGGCTTAACTAAAACAATAGAGAATAAAGAGAGTATAGTAAATACAATCAGAATTCTTTTACTATGAAATCTCTCATTTAAATACAATAAGAAACAAAAGCTAAAACAAAATATACAAAGAGGATCTTTTAGAATAATACAGGCCAAAAAGCCAAAACTTACAATCAACATCATAGGCAGATCTTATCCTTGATCTTATTAAATAAAGCTTCGCCAATGCCTTTTACATCTTTAATTTGTTCTAAAGTTTGAAATGTGTTTCCTTGCCGATAATCTATGATTCTTTGTGCAATGCTTGGGCCAATGCCAGGAAGCGTTTGAAGCTCTTCTGAAGTTGCACTATTTAAAGATATAAGTTTGATTTCTTTGATTTCTGGAATAACGACAACATCTTTATCTTGAAGAATATGCGTAAAACTAATACTTGAAGTATCCGCATTCTCTAATAAAGGACCACTCATTTTAATAAGTTTTGAAATAGAACTATTCCGTTTGAGTGTATAGACACCTGGATTTTGAATGGCCCCTTTAATTTCAACTTCCATCAATGTAGGCTTTATTTCTTTTAAAGTAATTGGAGTATATCGGTTAAAGCATGTAAAGACAAAGAAAATGATTGCACAAAAAAAGAGAAGAGTTCGTTTCATAAATATCACCCTTCTCTTATACGTTATTTTTTGATGTTTTTTTATTTTATTTCTAAAATTTTTACATCATAAGGTTCTTCAACACGTTTTACAGTACAAACATCCCCTACTTTGTGATCCATGATCACTTCTGCAAGTGGAGTTGTGTTTGAAAGCTTACCATTGAATGGATCCGCTTCAATTGTACCAACGATATTAAATGTTACTTCTTGATTGTCTGATAAATCTAAGATCTTTACAGTCGATCCTAATTTAACAACATTCTTTTTCTTTTTATCTTCTACATCTGCAGATTCAGTAATGATTTCGGCATTTTTGATCATTGCCTCTAATTCACGAATACGACCTTCGACTTGCGCCTGGTGTTCTCTTGCCGCATCGTAGTCCGCATTTTCGGACAAGTCACCTTGTGCACGAGCTTCTTGTAACTCAACGATAACTTCTTGACGCACTTTATGAACTAGGTTTTCATGTTCATTGACTAAATCATTATAACCTTCTTGGGTAACGTAAAATTTTTCATTTGCCATGTGGTATCACTCCTTGTATTTAGCACAAAAAATTATAGCATAATCCTTGAATTATGCAAAACATTGTTACAGATTTAATCCTAATTCTTCGCAAATCTGTTGATGTTCTTCATATGTTTTTGAATAATGGACTTTACCATCCAATTTATTGTAAATATCGGCCGCAAAGAATAGATAATCTGTCTTTTTAGGTGCAAGCACAGCCTTGATCGCATCATCTCCCGGATTTAAGATCGGTCCAATTGGCAAACCTTCATGTAGATACGTATTGTATGGTGAATCCACTTCCGGATTGGTTTCACAATCTTTAGGATCTTTAAAATCATCATATAACGCATAACATACTGTAACACTCGATTGAAGTTTCATGCCTTGTTCTAAACGATTATGGAAAATACCTGCAATCATTTCCATATCTTCTTTTGAACTTGCCTCAAATTGAACCACACTTGCCAAACTGATGACTTGTTGCACAGAATAATGACTCTTTGAGAACAATTCCTTGTTCTCTTTATACATCACTTCAAAGCGGTCTAGCATAATCCGAGTGATTTCATCAATGGAATCCTCTTTACCTAAGTAATACGTATCTGGGAATAAATACCCCTCTAGTTTTACTTTGTAGTTGGAATTATTTAAATCATCCACATTGATAAATGAATAATCTTTCGCTAGTTTTTGAATATATGAAATATCATTCCATTGATTTAAGATTTCTTCAGACGAAAACTTTCCATCATATAAATTGGATATTTCAGCCGCTATTTCTTTTGCCCATTTTCCTTCTGGTACCTTTAATATCAACGCATCCTTCTTAAGTTTTGTACTATCTTGAATATACGATAATATTTCTTTTACACTCATACCATTATTCAATTCAAATGTTCCGGCCACAAAATTTGTATTGTGACTTGCCTTGGCATACAACTTTGTCACTGTCGCATTTGAAATCAAATTTTCATTTTCTAAATTTTCTACAACCTGATCAAGCGTATCTCCGCTTTCAATTGTGAATACTATATTCTTATCCCCATTGCCCGTACTTGACAAGTCTTTTTTTACCACAAAAACACCTGCAAGACCAGCGATAATTAAAATACATACAACGACTAATAAAACAACTCTTACAGAATTGACTTTACGCCTAGTCGGCATTTTCCTCATCCTCAACAAATGTGTTGATTACTTCTTCAACCATATCCCATTCTGCTTCACTTTCGATTGGAATCAATTGACCCTTGTCATCATAACGAGAGGCATATACTTCGCCTTCATCTAAATCTGGGTCTTGGAAAACAACATATTGACATCCCGTTTCATCACTATCAAAAGTGAATAGAATTGTCATCTTTTTTTCGTTTCCATTTTCATCTTTAACATATAAACAATTTGAATCTAACATACACTACTTCCTTTCAAAAATAAAGGAGGACATTAAAATCCCCCGTTTTGTCTGTCCAAAAAACTCTGTAAAATTTGAACCGCAGCCATTTGATCAATTACTTTTTTACGTTTCTTTCTAGAAACATCCCCCTGAAGTAAAATTTTCTCAGCTGCAACTGTTGTAAGTCGCTCATCCCAAAGATGAACTTTAATTCCAGAAGATTCTAATTTCTTGGCAAATTCACAAGATATTTCACCACGAATTCCGATATCTCCATTCATGTGCTTCGGTAAGCCTAAAACTACTTCTTTTACTTTATTTTCCTGAAGCAATTTCAAAACTTCTTCCAAACAAGCATCATAATCATCCGATTCAAAACGCACAGTCGTTAAAGCACGACACGTAATATGAAGCGCATCACAAATCGATACACCACACGTTTTCGAACCAAGATCTAAACCAATGATACGTTCCATTATTTATCCAAATAAGCACGTACTAATTCTTCAATGATTTCATAACGTTCGATCTTTTGGATCAAGTTACGAGCATTCTTGTGAGAAGAAATATACGCAGGATCATTACTGATCAAGTAGCCAGCAATTTGATTTTCTGAATTATAACCACGTTCTTCCAAAGCATCACTTACTTCACGAAGAATCATCTTGATATTCTCACGACGAATCTCTTCCGTAGTAAATGTCATTGTTTCGGTAATGTCTTTCATAATTTCACACTCCTTAACACATTTTTATTATATATGAATCCTAACCAAAAAGAAAGCGATTTAAGAGAAAATGGGATGTTAAACACCCCATATACAGTAAAAATAATCACTTTTTTGTTGAATATCCTCTAAGATAAAGATCCATTTCGAACAAGTAGAAAGGTTATGTTTCCTATTTTTTACTTCGACAATCGTTTCAATTTGAATTTGAAGCATTCTTCTTTCAAAATCCTCATATGACTTATTAAGTACATCCAATCCAAAGATTTCATACATCGCTACATATTCATCATCTTTGACTCGATTTAAATCCACAATGATCTTACGCATCACTAAGCCTCTTCAAATTGCGCATTGTATAACTTCGTATAGAAACCATTACGCTTCATCAATTCATCATGACTTCCGACTTCTACAATGTCACCATGATCCATCACAATAATATTATCCGCATCACGAATCGTGGATAAACGGTGCGCAATCACAAAACTTGTACGTCCCTTCATTAACTCATCCATACCTTTTTGAATCAAGACTTCCGTACGTGTATCCACACTACTTGTCGCCTCATCCAAAATTAAAATTTTAGGATCCGCTAAAAAAGCACGGGCAATCGTTAATAATTGTCTTTGACCTTGACTAATATTACTTGAAGATTCATTTAATACAGTACCATATCCATGATCTAATGTATGAATAAAGTGATCGACATGAGCTGCCTTAGCCGCTTGGATTACTTCATCATCACTAGCGCTTGGCTTACCAAAACGTAAGTTTTCTAAAATACTACCCTCAAATAGCCAGGCATCTTGTAAGACCATACCAACCATATTACGCAAACCACTTCTTGTATATTCCGTAATATTATGGCCATCAATATAAATGGATCCTGCATTCAATTCATAGAAACGCATCAATAATTTAACAATGGTTGTTTTACCAGCGCCTGTAGGACCAACAATCGCGGTCGTTTGTCCTGGCTTAATATACATCGAAAAATTGTTGATGACAATTTTATTTGGATCATATCCAAAACATACATTTTCAAAAGTCACTTGACCTTGTACATCTTCTAATACAACTAGATTTTTTACATCACAAATTTCTTCTTCTGCTGCCAAAAATTCAAAAACACGCTCTGCAGCAGCCGCCGTACTCTGTAACATATTCATAGATTGTGAGATTTGAGAGATCGGTTGCGTAAAGTTACGTGTATATGTAATAAAAGATTGAATATCTCCCACGGCAATTTCTTTATGAATCGTTAAATATCCACCTAGAATACATACACCCACATATCCGATATTTCCAATCAAGTTTGTCAAAGGCATCATAAGTCCAGATAAGAATTGTGATTTCCAAGCACTCGTATACAATTGATCATTATATTCTTTAAAAGTGTGCAAAGAATCTTCTTCCCCATTAAATGCCTTCACAATCGTGTGTGCCGAATACATCTCTTCAATATGACCATTCACTAACCCTAATGATTTTTGTTGAGCCTTAAAATAACGCTGACTCTTTTTGACAACGACCATAACTAAGATCAAACTCAATGGAATGACAATTAAAGCCATAAGTGTCATCTTCCATGAAATACTAAGCATCATGACTAAAAAGCCAATAATTTGTACAAAGCTTGTTACCATAGTGGATAAAGATTGGTTTAACGATTGTACAAGTGTATCCACATCATTGGTAAATCTTGAAAGAATATCTCCATGACTATTTTTATCAAAGTAAGATAGTGGAAGTGTATCAATCTTTTGATTCATTTCTTTACGAAGCTTGTATCCCATTTTATTAGAGACACCACTCATCAACCAGCCTTGAAGATAAGAGAAGGCTGTACTCAAAGCATAAATCGCAAGTAATAAAGCACATGTTTTTTGGATCGCATCAAAATCAATGCCACCTTTACCCTGTACTTTATTCATAAAGCCTTGCGCAATTTCAGTAATAATATTTCCTTGAATCTTAGGACCAATCACCATGATGCATACGGAAACAATGGCACATAATAGACCAACTAGAAATGAGAATTTAAAGGGTTTGATGTAGTTTAAAAGCTTCTTCATCGTTCCCTTGAAGTCTTTTGCCTTCTCGCCACCACCACGCATACCATGGCCCATTGGACCTCTTGGACGATTGTTTTGTTTCTGATTAGACATTGGCAAGTTCCTCCTTTGTCAATTGGCTAGACGCAATCTGTTGATAAACCTCACAAGATTTCATCAATTGGGCATGTGTTCCTTTGCCAACCATCTTTCCTTCATCGAGTACAATGATTTGATCCGCATGTAAAATACTAGAAATACGTTGTGCCACAAGTAATACGGTACTCTTTGTTTCTTTACAAGACTTTGCCAAAGCCTCTCTAAGCTTAGCATCCGTCTTAAAATCCAAGGCACTAAAGCTATCATCAAAAATATAGATTTCAGGCTTTCTTACAACGGCACGGGCAATGGAAAGCCTTTGTCTTTGTCCGCCTGAAACATTTGTTCCCCCCTGATTAATTTCTGAATGGATTCCTTCTGGTTTTTTAGATACAAATTCCGTTGATTGAGAAATAGATAATGCATTAGAAATATCATCCTTGCTTGCATCTTTCTTTGAATACAATAAGTTCGATTCAATATCTCCCGATAGTAACATCCCCTTTTGTGGAACATAGCCAATACGACTTCTTAGATTCGCCTGTTTCACATTCCGAATATCAACTCCATCCACTAAAATCGAACCGCTTGTTACATCATAGAAACGTGGGACTAAATTAATCAATGTTGATTTACCAGAACCTGTACTTCCAATAAAGGCTGTGGTTTCGCCTGGTTTGGTTTCAAAACTAATATCACTCAATACTTCTTCATCAGCACCTGGATATTTAAACGATACATTTTTAAAGGATACAACTCCTCGCATAGAAGATGAAAAATCGATAGGATTTGATGGATCTTTTATAGTAATTTTACTACTTAAGACTTCATGAATACGCAAAGCACTAACATTGGCTCGAGGAAGCATAATTGTGACCATCGTAATCATTAAAAAGGCCATGATAACTTGCATCGCATACTGCATAAAGGCCATGATACTACCTACTTGAATCATTCCTGAATCGACTTGTTTCGATCCAAACCATAAAATCATAAGGGTTGTACCATTCATTAAAAACATCATGATTGGCATCATAATAGCCATTGCACGTGTTGTGAATAAGGAAATGGAAGTGATGCCTGAATTGGCTTGATCAAACTTTTTTTCTTCAAGCTTTTCATTGTTGAAAGCACGAATGACTAACATTCCATCTAACAATTCACGAACCACACTATTCATTTTATCAATCATTTTCTGCATGATCTTAAATTTTGGCATCACAATCATAAAGATCAATAAAACAACACTTAAAATCACAACGACACATAAAGCGAGAATCCAAGTCATATTCGCACCCGATTCAATGACGTGTAAGATGGCTCCTACACCAATGATTGGTGCATACATTACGATTCTTAAAAACATCACAATTGTCATTTGAAGTTGTTGAATATCATTTGTGGTACGTGTAATTAAACTCGATGTACTAAATGTATTCAAATTTTCATTTGAGAAATGAGTGACTTTTTCAAACACTTCTTCACGCAAGTCTTTGGAAAAGCCTGCGGCAATTCTTGAAGCTAAAAAACCAACTAAAATCGCACATACAGCACTACCTAAGGCATAGCCTAACATCTTAAGTCCTGAATAGATAATATAGTCTTGTTGCATCTTTTCCATATTCATACCTAGATCGGCATATTCTTTTTTAAGAAATTGAGAACTCATACTCGATACGGTTGAATCTCCTAGCTTAGAAATCTCGGATTTTGCAGCTTTTCTATATGAATCTATACCATTCATCATAAGAAGTTGTGGAATTTGTACATTTTGTTCTTTAGCCTCTTTACTTACTTCAACCATTGTCATTTGAAGTAGGGTCAAAGTGGAAGAAAGCTTTTCTTCCTTTTCTTCACCAATACCTTTTAATACATATACATTCTCCGTTTTCAAAGCGGGAATTTGAGTTTTTTCTTCCTTGGTTGCCTTACTTGGTGTAACCAACTTATATGAAGATGTAATCAAATCCTTTTCAGAATCATTTGCGAACATTAAATAGGAATTTAAAGTCTTTTCACGAATTTGTTGATAAACCCCACTTTCAATACCCGCATTCTGAATTCCTGTATTGACAATATTTTGCATATAATCCGGCATTGTAAGTTCACAAGTCGCTTGTCCAAACAACAAACCAAACGCAAGTACAATCGATAGCCAATACGGTTTTAAATATTTCAATATCTTTGTCATTTATTTTCCTCCATATAACGAGTTGTCTTGATCAATATATCTCTTAAATGCGCACAGTCTTCAGATCCTAAATAATCCAAAAAATGATATACATTTTCTACATGTGTATCCATTCTTTTTTGAAACATTTCAATGGCTTCAGGGACAATTTGAATATAGACCGTTCTACGATCCGTATTCGAATGCACCCTTTGAAGCAGCCTCTTCTTTTCAAATCCAGCAATCATCTGTGATACAGCTGCAGCAGATACACCCAATATATTTGCCAGTTCACTCATCGTAATCTGATGATTTTCTGCTTTATAAATCGTTTTAAACAACATCACATCCTTTATTCTAGGACCATCTTTACAATGACGGTTATTTCGAACATAGTTCGTGACTTTATACGTGAGATCAAACATCAAATCGAGTACTTCATCTTGAACTTCCATAAGAACCTCCAATTTATTTAAGTTACTTAACTATATACCTACTTAACTATTTAGTCAATAAAAAAGATATGCATAAAACATATCTTTTAAAGAATATGTAAAAAATAGATTGGGATAAATCAACCTTTAAAAGTCATAGGGATTTTAGCTCTGAGAAAGAGATATCCTTTAAACACTTTTAGGGTAATTTTTTTCCTATCTTTTTGTTACAGTATTTTTAGAAGGGATTGGACGTAAATAAAAAAGGTAGAAATCCTTCACCGACCAAAGTTGCGATTTCTACCCGTCCTCTTAGACAATATTATGATACTGAAAATCACCAACGACTTCAACCTGATTTTAAATAGAAATGATTATCAAGCTTTTGTTGCTTCGATTGATCTGCTTTCTTTACATTGTCCTGTTTGTAGTGCCGTTGGTCTTTTTATATTATATGGACACTACAAAAGATTTGTGATCATTGATGATCCATATGGAATATTAGAGGAAACTAGTGTTTATTATAATCACCGCGGTGGATATAATTTCGATTAAACAGTGAAAATGAACTTTTATACAAAAATTCCATTTTACACGTCTATCCCCTTTTCTCTAGCAAACTCCGTAATGTCTTCAACTAAATATTCTTTTCCTAATGTATGCAAAACATCATAGCATTTAATAATGTAATCATCTAATATACCTGTCGTATTCAAGATTTCGTACACTTCAGGTGTTGTCATATTCCAATGTTGGCCAAGAGCATGGAGAATGAATACCACAAATGTCAATTCCTTCTTTTCAAGCATGAAATATACCACCTTTCAATTTCTAAGACGATTTATTATAAATACTATTTATCAACAAAACCATGAACCAGTTTCTTTAATTCTTCTTGATATTTCTCAAAAACATCCTTAATTTCTTGTGGAGCATCTGGTTTTAACACCTTTTTTTATTGTTTACTTTTCCCTGTCAATATAAGGATACTAAATTTGCATTATCGTACCATCATCAATATGAATTGGGCACATTAATATAGAATATTACTTTTTACAATCTCCTATTTTCTAATACAAATCTTAAATGTATTTTGCAATTCAAATTACACTAATGTTGATTTAATTGCTAGAAGTCTTTGAATAAAATCTTGTGGAATACCAAGAATATCATATATCGTTCTTCCAGGTGAAAAAACGATTTGATCATAAATCTGTAAGCAATTTTTTAATTCAATAAGAAAAATATCTGATATATCAGAATTCAAAACAACAATTGTGAATAGAATTACTGCACAAATATCGTTCTTTCCAATTCCGTTCTTATAATCTGTATCTGTAATATACCCTCTAGATATTTTCAAAACTTGATTTTTCGGTAATTCTTCTTTGATATTATTCAAAAAAATCTTATTACCATGAGCAATTTTATTTCTATATTGTTTTGTTATCGCTAATCCCTTAGATAAAAATTCTTTTTTTTCCTCTATACTTAGAATTTTCGATTTAATCAAATTATTACTAACATACTCTTTATCATCCGTTTGTAGAATACTATACAGTTTAATTGTTAAACCATAAGAAATACTATTAATAAGCACCCAAAACGGTATATGATTATGATTTTTCTGGTAGTGAATAACACATTCATTTTTCGTAGTGTTGACACTATTTTTAATTTGTCTTAACAAATTTATCCTAGCTCGAGATTTATAGTTGTACTTGCACAAATAGTCATCAGCATTTTTCAAATCCATATCGGATAAATCTGTATAAACTCCATATTTTTCTGATATCTGATATGTTATATTTGATTTTAAAGCCTGTTCAATCATGATTATGTATTTTAAAAGAATTGAGTTTATGTCTTTATCGAAATTGTATAAAAAGTAAAAATCAGTGAACGGCACTGGATATAAAAATTTGCCATTAATATCAGAATCAAATAAATCTTTGTATCCATTTATCAAACTATAGTATGAAATATCTGTTAAACATTGTTTAACTGTTTCTTCATTTTTAATATAAACATTTCTTGATTTTAAAATAGATATCTGCTCATTATAGGTTTTAAAAGGCTTGTCTGGATTTTGCATAAAATAAAAACCTCCAATCTACTTAATAGAGAGGAAGTTTTTACTAGTCGCCTCGAAAGCAACCATTTCTGTTCTCCTCTATTATACTTTATAAAAGCAAAAAATCAATATTTTTTTACCAGATCACCTAACTTAATTGTTTTATTTTCATCTAAATGGAGTGGATTAATATCATCAGTATCCACGCATAAATCCTCAGCCACTTTTTGTTTTCGTGAATATAGCGCACTTAAATTGTTAAATTCCGAGTATAAACTGGTATTTTCTTTCTCGACAATATTTTTACAAATTGAGTAGTTTTTACTAGTTTGCACAACATCCAAGGTTGCTTTGATGTATTCATACACACCAAGTGAATTTCCATCCAAATCTTTTATCTCTTCTCCTGCCGTATAAATTTGAACTTTATCACCCTCAGTAAGATAATCAGATCCTACATCAATAATAATGGCTTTTTCACTAATAATTCTTATAACTTTACCTAAATTGTTTGTTTGTTCCATGTTTACTCCTCCATTAACAACATTTCATTAATTATAACATATACAAAAACACTCGAATTACAATAAAACACTTATTTAAGCCTGTCCAATTTAAAAACACATACCACTTGTCTATGGGCGCTTGATTTGTATTATCCTAATTTCTTAAGAAGATTATCTAATTGTGTTTTTAATCATTTTTAGTTTTTCTGTGTAAGAAGCTAATTTTTATCTTTTTCTTCTTCTAAGTAAGTTAACGTATCCAAAATTTAGTTCTTCTAATACTAATGGATATTCTTTTTAGTATTTAACATCTAAACAAAATTACTTTATTACATAACCCTTGACCGGTTTCTTTAATTCTTCTTGATGTTTCTCAAAAGCATCTCTGATTTCTTGTGGAGTATCTGGTTTTAACACCTTTTTTTTAATTGTTGACTTTTCTCTGTCAATGTAAGGATACCAAATTGGCGCCCAATGCATTCTCTATCTTTTTTGTTACAGTATTTTAGAAGGGATTGGACGTAAAAAGGTAGAAATCCTTCACCGACCAGCAGTGGAAAACCTTTTATTGTTTCTTCTGCAACACACAATAAGCACCATTCTTTGTACAAGGATATACTACCCGTCATATTGACAATATCGATGTCTATTTAGTTTATACGGTCGTTAGATGGGTACTCACATTTTATAATTGTTAAAATTTAATCAGATATCTATTTTAAAAATGTTAGATAGCAAATCCTTTAACTCTAAAGAGTATTGATTTTGAAGTAGTTTACTAGACATATGTTGAGTATAATCTATAACATTAATCCTATTGTCTTTATCATATTTACCTTTTTCTTGCTTCTTTAACGTTGTAGTAAAAATCAACTGATTTTGTAACTTAGAAAACCAATCTAGAACTACTGCCTCTTTATCTGTTGATAAATCTTCTGCTCTAAATGAGTCTACAATAATAGGGAAAGTAAGATTTAAAACCTTTGTAAGTGAATAAAGTCTTGCTAGATAAACCATAGTCGCATCACTTCCTGAATAAATTCTTCCTGATTTAGAGAAAATATCATTTATTTCATTATTACCAGAACTATCTACAGCTTTATAAAAATCATTCATATTTTGAACAATAGTTTTTATAAGTATATTTTGTTTTTCTTTTTTACCTTCCGTATTTATTTCTGTATTTTTAATACTTCCTTCCAATTCCACAATTTGTTTATTAATATCTAGTATTTTTTGTTCTATTTCAGATGAATCTACAAATTGTTTTTTATAAGCCACTAACATTTCCAATGAAATGTCATCTTCTACCATAATATCTTTAAGTAATTCTTGTTTCTTTTGTATTTCGATGGAATATCGTTCTTTCTCTTCTTCGCATGAATCAATTTTTTCTTTTATCGAATTAAGAATTGAATCTCTCATTTCTTTTGTTGAAACATCAAAAGAAAAAGAATCTTTTTTAGTACCTTTATATAAAATATTAGTCGAATTACAATCCATACAACGCAATTCACCTGTTTTAATTATTCTGTTTAAAGATTTTAATTCCTTTATTGTGTTTTCCCAATTCAACTTTTTATTTATGCATTTATTTCTTTCTTTTTTTAATTCTAAGATTTCTCCTTTTATCTTTTCCATTTCTTTAATTTTTTCTTCAAAATTATCTCTATCAACAATAGTACTCAGTATCTCGGATGAACGTTTTTTTGATTTTAAAAATTTGTTTTGCGTTAATAAATTTGTTCTTTCGTCTTTTAAATTATTTAATTTATTTTTTAAAATAGATATTTCTTCTTTATTTAATTTAATTGAACCAATACCAGAAATTTCATAAATCAAATTATAAAAATCCTTTTTTTTATAAAAGCCTTTATTTTCAATATTATCTGTTGATTTTTTATCTTGTCCAACGGAAAACAATTGTAATAATAAAACCGGATCAACAATTCTGCTCATATTATTAACCACAATTCTCGGTAACGGAAAAATATTTTTATCCCAATATCTTTTGAATTCTGATACATTTTCAGCCAAAAAAATAGTTCCATTATTAAAAATCACAAATTCATTATCTCTCCTGCATATCCAATACTCTTTTTCTGAATCAACAAATTGTAAAATGTAAAAATGTTTTTTATATTCAAAAGAAGATGGAAAAGCTGGCGGTTCATTACCCAACGTATACAAAATTCCTTGAATTACAATAGTTTTACCTTTATTATTGTCTTCACTTAATATAATATTAAAATCATCCGAAAATGATGATTCTATAAATCCTTCTGTTGAATTTCCAATTGCAATTTTCTTTATAATCATTTTTCTAACCCCTCCTTCATTATTGAAATAAAATATTTAAATGAATGTACATCCAAATCTGGACATGATTCTAAAATACCTTTATCTATCTTTTTATAAATATCCGATACGTTATCATCCGGAAATTCAACTATAAGACTATATGCATTTTCAAAAAAACTCCAATATTCTTCTGTACGATTGCTATTAAATAATGCCCTACAACAAGACATCTGACACTCATTGATTATTTTTTTCTTTTCACCTTCTGGCATTTTACTTATTATTTCTAAAAATGGCAATGGAATACCTTTCTCTAGAATATTATGATTCATTATTCTTTGCATCGTTAATAGTCTGATTTCATTGCTTGTTAAATGTCTACAATAATCTAAAGCTTCTTCCGTTGTTTGAATAACAATATCTTCCACAACGTTTGCATTCTTTTTTAGTGATTGCTTATCTCTAATTTCTTCAAATATTGATTTAAGAACTTCATCTTCAGGCATCAATTTTGGATGATTCTTTATTATATTTTTCACATATTCTATAGGCGTCTTATCATCTATTACAAAAGTCACTTTAGAAAAAAACATCGTTATAAGTTCATCAGTAGTTTGATCAAAATCAATATAATTTTTAAGAATACATTCTTCAATCAATCCTTCTTTCATTTTTTTAATCGCATCATTTTTAACATTTTCAATACCAAATATATTTTTTTGATTATCAACACGAAACGAAGAAGTAACACCACCTAAAAATAAAATATACGCTTCAAAATCAATTTCACTAAGAAAGTTTTTAAATAAAGTAACTAATTCTTTCCCAATTGATTTTGGCGAGGAGTTTTTTGCTCCTTTAGATTGTAAATCCCACAATTTATTTGCAGTTCTATTTAATCCAGTTAAATCATTAAAAAAATCAATAACAAAATAATATATCTCGTTTGAATTTTTATAAAAACTCATCAAATATAATAACGCTTTAGTTTCAGCATCGGCTGCTGGCTTCCGTAATTTTTCTGACGAACGAACAATATATGACATAAAACCACCCTCAATACACTTTGTGCTTAATATATCTCTCTAGAATAAATTATATCACCATATAAACTAAAGAGTTATATATTAGTTATAACATTTTTAAGTATCTTAAAGAAATGCTCATTCATCATATTAAAGTTATTAAAATACAACAAAAAAAAAAACGCCTAGAGTAACTCTGGGCGTTTGATTTACACTATCCTAATTTTTTAAGGATGTTATCCAATTGTGTTTTCGTCATTTCTAGCTTTTCTGTGTAAGATGCTAGTTTTTCTTTTTCTGCGTTGACTTTAGCTTCTGGTGCTTTATTGACGAAGCCAGGATTTTTCAACATGCCTGAACAACGTTTGATTTCATTTTCTAGGCGTGCGATTTCTTTTTCTAGTTTTCCTTTTTCTTCTTCTAAGTCAATCAATGCATCCATCGCAACAGTTAATACAGCTTTTTCAATTGTACGAGAAAGTACATCTTCTGTATTTAAGTCTTCTTTAACAGTCGCATGTGCCATACGTGCTAAAATGGCAGTTGATTCTGAATTTAATGCTACATAACCATTGTCGTTGTGTAATGAGATCGTTAAGTCTTCACTTGGTTTCATTGCATATTCAACTTTGATTTCACGAACCGTTTGAATTGCACTAATAACTAATGCCATTTCGTCTTTTTCTGCATCTGTGTATTCGAATTCAACTTTTTCTGGCCAAGTTTCAACATTTAAGCTTTCTTTATCATGAGGCAAGTTCAAATAGATTTCTTCTGTCACAAATGGCATGAATGGAGATAATACTTTTAAAATTCCCATCATGACTGTATATAGAACAGCTTTTGTATTAGCAACTAAGCTTTCGTCTTCTGAATATAGAGTAGCTTTAGAAAGTTCAATGTACCAGCTGCAGAAATCATCCCATACAAAACTATATAGTTCGTTTCCTACAATAGCCAATTCATATTTGTCCATGTTTGTAGATACATGGTCTAATACTTCATTAAAACGAGCTAAGATCCATTTGTCTACGCTATTGGCTTTTGTCATGTCTAGTTCTGGTTTTGTGTCCCCAATTTGCATTTGAACATAACGAGCTGCGTTCCAAATCTTGTTGATAAAGTTCCAGCTTGCATCCATCTTAGTTTCATCAAAACGTAAGTCTTGTCCTGGCGTTGAGTTTGTTGTTAAGAAGAAACGTAAGGCGTCAGCACCTTTTTCTTGAATCACATCCATTGGGTCAATACCATTCCCTAATGATTTAGACATTTTACGTCCTTGCGTATCACGAACAAGGCCATGGATCAATACGTCTTTGAATGGACGGTTCTTCATGCAATAGCGTGTTTGGAATGCCATACGAGCTACCCAGAAGAAGATGATGTCATATCCTGTTACTAATACATCATTTGGGAAATAGCGTTCTAGATCGGCTGTTGTTTCTGGCCAGCCAAGTGTTGAGAATGGCCATAATGCACTTGAGAACCAAGTATCCAATACATCTTCATCTTGAGTCCAATTTTCAATGTCTTTTGGATCTTCCATTCCCACATAGATTTCACCCGTTTCTTTGTTTGTCCAAGCAGGAATTCGATGTCCCCACCATAATTGACGTGAAATACACCAGTCTTCAATATTTTCTAGCCATTGTTCAAATGTTTTATTGAAACGAGAAGGTACAAAGTTAATTCTTTGATCTTCAATTTCTTGATTCTTTAATACCTCTTCAGCCAATGGTTTCATCTTTACAAACCATTGTTTACTTAAGTAAGGTTCTACAATTACACCTGTTCTTTCAGAGTGTCCGACTTGGTGTAAATGTTCTTCAATATGATCAACTACACCTGCTTCTTTAAAGTCATTAACTAAAGCTTCACGACATTCAAAACGATCCATACCAGCATACTTACCACACATTTCATTCATCGTTCCATCTGGATTCATACAGATAGGCATTGGTAAGTTGTATTTTTTAGCTAATGCGAAGTCATTAGGGTCATGTGCTGGTGTACATTTCATAACAGCTGTACCAAAACTCATGTCAATATAATCATCGGCCATGATTGGAAGTTTATCTCCATTGGCAGGGTTAATCGCATGCATTCCAACGATGTCTTTATATCTTTCGTCATCTGGGTGAACAAAGATTGCTTGATCGGCAAACATTGTTTCAGGACGTGTTGTCGCAATCACTAATTCTTTTCCTGTTTCAACGACTTTATATTTAAAGTAGTACATGTGACCCATGATTTCTTTGTGTTCTACTTCAATATTACTTAATGCAGTTTTAGCTTCAGGATCCCAGTTGATGATTCTTTCACCTTGATAGATTAGTCCATCCTTATATAAGTCTACAAAGACTTTACGAACCGCATGACTTAATCCGTCATCTAAAGTAAAGCGTTCACGACTATAATCTAAAGATAAGCCTAATTTAGCCCATTGGCTACGAATGGTAGAAGCATATTCTTCTTTCCATTCCCATGCTCTTTCTAAGAATTTTTCACGACCAATATCATAACGAGAAATGCCTTCTGATTTTAAACGAGCATCTACTTTTGCCTGTGTCGCAATACCCGCATGGTCCATTCCAGCTACCCAGCATACGTCATAGCCTTTTAATCTTTTATAACGACATAAAATATCTTGTAGTGTTGTATCCCATGCATGTCCTAAGTGTAGCTTTCCAGTTACATTTGGTGGAGGGATCACAATACAATATGGGCGTTTTGATAGATCGCCCGCTGTGAAATATCCTTTTTCAATCCAATTTTGGTATTTATCATTTTCTACTGCTAAATGATTATATTTTGCTTCCAACGTCATCCACAATCATCCTTTCTGTACATATAAAAAAGCACATCCCCATAGGACGTGCTTGACGTGGTACCACCTAATTTTATTCTCATTCACATTAACGCTGTGTCACGAAATTTACTACTACATTTCATAAATTCAACTCAAAGACTACCTTCATCTACCCTATACACAAGCTTTCACCAGCCGCCTGCTCTCTAAAGAATACAAGTAAATTACTCCTTCTTGTCATCGCTTTGAATTTAGTTTATCAAAGAAAAAGTAAAAACTCAAATCATTTTGAAAAATAAGTTGTTTTATTCTCTCGTTTACTATATGATGATTAAAGAAAGCGGTGTAAACATGGATAATCAATTATACAATCAAATCAAAGCTGTTCATGAACAGTATATTAAAGAACAAAATCGTTTAGAAGATGAAATCGATCGTTTAAGACGAGAAATCGTTTGTCTGGATAATGAAGATGAAATCGAAGCCTTGAATAAACTTGTTCGAATCGATGACATCAAGCGTAAAATGGTTGTAGAATTCATTCATAGTTTAGATAAGATTGTGGAGCAATAAGTCCACAATCTTTTTTTTAAAACTAACCGTTTTTATATGCACGCGCAATCACATAAGAAGGCTCATAATATGCGCCATTATTATAATCATCTAGCGTTTTACAAATCTCATCATTATAGATTCTTAGAATCCCTTCAATATAATCTTCTCCAGGATATAATGTATCCACTATAAGTCTTGTATATACTTTTCCCATATCCAATTCAGTTGGAATATGTGTACATAATTCACGATTTACATCTTCAATATGAAAATTGCCCTGCTTTAACCCATATTCTTCAATCACATCATAAACAACCTGATCTGAATTTTCGCTATGCAAGACATTTGCGACACTTATCAAATGATACAAAGGATCATATCCAAGTTTATTCACAACATATGAGTTTCGCTGATGAAGATGTCTAGACACTTTTTCAATTAGAAAACAAATATAGAACAAATCATTCTCTTCAATAGGCTCATTAAAGTATTTATTTATCATATCTGATAACTCCTATCATATTCCAGACATTTCAAAGCGGCTTCTGTACAAAATACAATTTGATGTGTAGGATACTTGAATTTAACCAACTCCCAAAATGCAGTTCTAGAAATTAATTCACGCGCAAAGTCATCTACATAATTCCAAATTGTATCATCCGACATAGGCCCTTCAACAATATCATATTCATGTCTTATACCTTGTCTTGATGAAACTACAAAATCTAGCCACTCATCGCTCATCTCTTTAAAGATCAAACAATTTAAATTCTTATTTTCAGTATAAGAATATACATTCACAACGTGCTTATTCTTCTTAGTTAGAGCCCATCTTTTAGCTTGTTTTTCAAAATTCGTACAATAGAATCCATATCCAAAATCTTTATAAAATCCATCCGTAATAATTTTTTGGTTTATTTACAATTACATTACTACCATAATATATTTGCATTCTTTCACCCTCTATCGTCTTAACTTAATATGGGTATCAAAACATTTATATGAACCATCTAAATATATTTTTCCCTAACAAAGTATCTTACCTATACCTATTCCAATTCTTTAATACCCTTATTCTACAAGTTCACATACAACTCCCTTATCTAGAATGAACTTGATCTTACCCTGTGCCTCATCTTCGATCTTATCATATAATCTTCCAGCATTATAGCTTTCTCCAAGTACTGTATATGGACTGTTAGCAACATATCCAATCTTTCCTAGACCTGCAAGATTGACACTAATGGCTTCCGTATCATATTCATTATCTTTATCTTTCTTTAGATAAACGACCATTTCCTTTTCTAGAAACTCATTTCCGTAATAATGGTTTAAACCAGTGATTGTGAAATAAATGTTTGACATCTTCTTGTCCTCCTTTTGTTTTCACAATACATCTTTAATTGACATTATACGTGTCTAAATATGAAATAAATTAAATTTTCTTTAGAATATATCATTGGACTATTGGGAAAATAAACAATCATACGATAAATATAATAGACAATCATGAAAATGGCCCAGATGAACAATAGTTTCTTGATTCTTTCCGGTTTATTTAAATTCATCAATACCACCACAAATACAATAAGAGTAGGAATAAGGAGTGCATGATAATAGAGGGATAAAGAGAATTTAAAATGAAGTAGATAATATAGGCTTGTTTTCATGTTGCATCCAGGACATGGTAAGCCTGTAACACTTTGAATAGGACATTTATAGAATAATAAAAGAAGGAATAGTATAAGAACTATTCCTAAAGTCTTAGTTTTTTGTGAGTCCATTGATATTACTTTGTAGGATGCAATAAGAAACTAATGATAGTTGTAGAATGGCTAATACCATTAAAACAACACTATCATCACTTAGGTGTTGACCATTTTTAGTAAGGCTAGAAACCATCTTACCCGCTTTATACATATAGTAAATTTGATAAATACCACAAGTAACAATGCTTAATACAACCACAAGGAATGGATCGGCTCCTTTTTCTTGATGTTGGCTTGCACATAAATCATTTAAATCTTTGGCGATGGTATAAAGCCAATAAAAACCATATAGTCCACAAGTCACAAAGGTTAAAACAACATTTAAGGCAATACTCTTTTCTTTCACCCCATAATAAGAAGGTTGTGGTGTAGGTTCTGGTTCTGGCATTTCATTTCCTGCAAGCTCTGTATTTTTTAGGTGCGTCCAATCTTGCATACCTGTTTTCCATACAAAACTATTGCCTGAAAGAATACCTGATTCCATAAACCCTTTCATTTCATCTTGTGAATAAGGACCTTTTGAATCATTATTTTCAACATAATACCAATTCTTTTCTTCATCCACATGCATGAATTCATTAAGCTCGCTATCTGCTAGTTTTTGCCAATCCTTTAAACTTGCCTTCCATACTAGAGTAGAACCCGTAATTTTATTGGATTCAATCAATTCTTTCATTTCTTCTAAAGTAAATGCACCTTTAGAATCATTATTCTCTACATAATACCATTCTTTAGCTTGTGTTTTATCAACAACCTCAATGGGTTCAACAACTTCTTCTTCAACTTCTACTTTTGTTCCACAATTTGAACAGAACTTTGCATCGTCACTGATTTCGTGACCACAATTTTTACAAAACATAACAAACATCCTTTCGATTGATTCAATTATAAGATGAATCTCTTGTTATCTCAACTACTTAAGAAAAACTTAAGATTATGAATTTGTCGATTCAACAAAACACATAGCTTATGAATACGTTGATCTGAATAGTAAGTCATATGTTGATATTGATGCAACAAATCATCAAACCATGCAGGTAAGTCTTGTAGTGCATCTATATCAATACGATTTAAATCTTGTACAACTTGAATGATTTCTTTAAACGGTTTGATTTCATAAAAGAATTTTCCTTCACCAACAACATGCATTTCATTATCATCATAATATTGAATATTAAGACTTTGTCCATTATCAAATATAGGTGCAACATCCACCCATTTGAGTGTATTCACATTTCGAATGATGCCAAAATTATTTAAATGCCGATCTTCATTTAACATTAAATAGTCGAGTATAAACATATTCTCCATTTTAATACGAGCATCTTCAATACCTTCTGATTCTAATTTTTTAATATAAGAATCATAGTCATCAATCGAATCATCCATAATTTGACGGGCTGTAATGAGCTCTGTATTGACATCAATAAAACATGGACATTTAGAAACAACCATATCTTTGTAGATTGCCAATGAGTATTCAACATGATCAAATCCAAGTCTTCTACAAATTTCACTAGCCAAAACTTCATTAAAAGGTTGTAGTGTTTCATTTTTATAGCCACCCTTGAGTAAATAGCGAATGCCATCTTCAATGATCCAAGCCTTTCTTAACATACCATCCGTTGTATTATTTGGAGAATATAATGAAGATTCATTTTGAATACATTTCGTATTCTTTGATAAAGAAGCATCCATGAATGGAGCATATTCAAAATCATTTTCAAAGAAATTGATCTTATCATAGGATATATCTAAATCCTTTGGTTTTAACCAATATTGATCGGATAAGGATAAACCAAAAGCCTTATCTAATAATTCACTTGGTGCATGTACATTCAAACGGTGCATCAACAAATCCAATTGATCTCTAAAGGATGGAATGCCACGATTTTTAAACCATTCACTCAATTGAACACATAAAGAATTCGAATTACGTAAATGATAAGGCGCATAGTCCATATTATACAACACATATATATTTGTGAATACACCAACACCACTATTATATTCAGCCTCTAGTACAGGTGTATTCTTATTCATTAACACACATCTCATATTCTTTTTCTCCATTATACAACTACACACTAATTATACAAAAGATTGATCATTTAAGATATATTTACATTCTTTTTTATCAAAAGCATCCCGCTCATCCTGCACTAACGATCCCAGTAAATTCATTTGGTAGCTAAGTTATATTGGACAAGTCTAGAAAAGGTGTTTGCGATAGCGGAAAATATTAGAGTGGATAAAATAAAAGTTTCCGAAATGGGAAAATAATATGCTGTTCTATGTATAATATGCCATACTGAGAAAAAAGGAAGAACGCAGATATTTCCACATTTCTTTTTACCATTCAATATCCTTGAAATTTACAACTGGCACAGCTCCATTTCTTCCCTGTAAATACCCTTTTTGAATATTTTCTGATTTTCTGAAGCACACGTTTTATTATCTTTATCAACAAAGTAAATTTGATTTACTAGCTGCATTAGCACCATATACCGCTACACTTGGTAGGATTCCTTCATTTTTATAAGGCAATAAATTATCTTTATCCGTACTTAAACTTAAAATCACTTCATCTCTAAAAGATAAAAAGTTAGAAACAGAAAATTGTATTCACATTTTAGCACCTCCACACTTACATAATAAATAGAAATCTCAATATATTTTCTTTATTTTTCGATATAATACAATGCATTTTACGCACTAAAAAAGATACCCGAAGGTATCTTAGTGTTAACCAGCCGTATCATCATAACTATCATTTTCATAATAGTTATCATCTGGATTGTAGTAGTTTGAATCATCATAGCTTGAATCATAGTTATTACTATAATCATAATCATTGCTGTTATCATAACTATAATCATAATTATTGTCGTAGTTATAATCGTAATCATTACTACTATTATTTGATGAAGATCCACTATTATTAATAATTCCCATCGCTTCAAGTTCTGCTGTATTACCAATCGCATTATTCTCACTAGGTGTTTGTGAGAATCCAGAAGGATCTTCTACTGTTTCTGAACTCTTGCCATCAATGACAGCCTGAATCTTCTTTCTAGCCACTTCATTCATAATATCATTTTGAACGACAACACTCGCATAGCTTTGTGCTTGATAACAGAATTTTGTATCTGAATCCGCTACAATCGCATACGATTCAATCTTCCATTTAGGCATTCTATTTAGTTCATACTTCACAAACTTACTGATTTCATCACCCGATAGGTTTGTATCAAACGCAACAGCTAAGGCATCCATAAACTTACCATAATTTGTGATCATCTTAGGTGAAACGATACGTTTAAACATAGCTTTAAATACTTTTTGTTGGTTACGAACACGTTGGTTGTCACCATCTGCATAAGCGTGTCTTTCACGCGCAAAGGCTAAAGCTGTTTCACCATCCACATGATGTTTACCCACACTTAAGCCAGGCTGTGAATTCGTATAGAAAATATCGACTTCTTCACCTTTTTTAATATCCAAATCAATTCCATCTAAGGCATCCACTAAACTTACAACACTCGAAAAGTTAATACGAATATTATAATTAATTGTGATTCCCAAAGCTTTTTCAATTGTCTTTTCCGTACTCTTCACACCCATTAATCCAGAATGCGTTAATTTATCATAACTACCTTCAGGACAAGCTTGTTCTTCATTATCAGGACAAACAAGTTCCACATAATAATCACGAGGAATACTTGTCATTAAAATCGTTCCTGTTTTAGGATTGACTGTTAATAATAAGTTGGCATCACTACGCGTATTAGAATCTTGTAACGTACCATACGAATCATTTCCACTTACTAATACAGTAAACGTATCCTTAGTAATATTATTTACTGGATCACTTGGATTATCTTTTTTAGTGACTTTTGTATAATACACATTTTGATGCACGACACGAGAATCCGTTTGAAAATTAAAGTATGTACCACCCTCATGCAAAATATCACGATACTTTTCATTTAGACAAATCGCATCCACTTCACTTTTATAAAAAGCATCCATCATATCATCCAATGAAGAATAATCCTTCGTCGTATATTTAATCTTGTCTGAATCCAAATCCTTCAACATACGACTTGTTGCCTCTTCATCCATATCTAGGATCGTACCAATCTTAGCCCCTGCAAGATCCTTCTCTTTTTCAATCGAAGAAGCCTTTAAAACGACAATCGAAGTTGAAGTGGCCTTACTATCCGCAAGACTTGTCACCTTTTCAAAAGTATTATCCGTTTTAAATATAAAATAATTGCCAAAAGCTAAACCTGCACACATACATAGTGCAATCAGTCCCATCAAAAGTCTTGAAAAAAACTTACGAGCTTTAAAATGCAACATTAATATAATAATCAAAGTCAATATGATTAAGACTAAAAACACTAAGATTATGAGTTTCATTGGTAATAAATTCAAATTAATGATTTGAAAAATCAATAACGCCAAACCAACAATCATAAATATTGTCAAAAATTTACTGATTACCCTATTTGATTTTTTACCATTCTTTACATTTTTTTTAGGCATAAAAATAATCTCCTATAAACTTCTATATGGCTCACAATTACATATTATAGTATAAATCCAACCCTTTTGGCAAATCAGCCAAAAAAAGGTAGTGATTACGCATGAAATAATCTTCAAATTTTCATTATTTAAGATTCTTTATTTTTTTATGTACTTTAATAGTGTATAGGTGTACACTATTATTATGAAAAGATATGTTACTTATCCTGACTGGGTCGAAAAGTTCCGCTCTCCTGGTCACACAATCAAAAAAACGAAACAAGGTTATGGCCTTTATTCATGTACTTCTAAATATGTGCCTGGTGGTAAACCTAAAAGTGTACAGACTTATCTTGGGAAGATCACTCCGGATGGTTTTATTCCTAAGTCTGTTGTTTCTAAGCATCCTGTCTATGTCGAATTTGGGTTGAGTCACTTCATTATTTCAAGCTTTAAACGTGATTTGATTCGCAGTTCATTTAGAGCTACGGATGATACTGTATATCTTGGTGTTGTTCAGTATATTTTTGGAAGCTGTCAAGACATCTTCTTATCTTCT
>OLIX01001014.1_pt1 | contig 26434 bp, 28 predicted proteins | sample 1601331 | NCBI WGS metagenome assembly OLIX01 (sample SAMEA2452120, study PRJEB22498) | human gut metagenome | biome: human feces; feature: human gut; material: feces | place: Australia | collected 2012 | reverse complement strand
TGCTTCTGCCGCCAACGGGAAAGAGGGTTGCTGGTGGGGTGTTCCACCTCCGCTTTCTTTTGCAGGGCATGGATATTGGCTTTCTCTAGTTGCTTTTCCGAACGGGCAGCAGAACGGTAGGGCTGGAGCTGGGCGGAATGGTGTGCTTCCTGAAGCAGATGGGCAGAAGAATCCACGGCATCTGCGGCATACCCAGCAGCTTCCACACCCACATTGTCATCCTCGGATTCCCGGATTTCCCGGCGAAGCTGCCTGCGGACTACGGCGGCAGGCGCGTCGGTGACCTTGAGCTGGGACTTGATCCACGGACTGCACATGGATGTTGACCACAATGTTGCTTTCAATATCCAGAAAGTCCTTGAGAATCCGGTCACTCAGCTCCGGTGCCAGAATCTGCAGGAAACTGACGGAAGCAAACTTCTTACCCATGCGGAAGTCCTTCGCCCGGTTGAACAGGAAGGAGCTGGGGGCAATGTAATCCTTGGTGGACAGCCCGGAGCGGGGCAGATCTTCCCATCGGAAAGTAAAAGGCTCCGGCGTGTCCATGCGCAGAATGTCATGGAGAACCCGGAGCCGTTCCTGTCCGTTCAGCACCTCAGCGCTGACACCCAGCCGTTTGAAGTTGTTGAGGATATCCGTCTCAATGCGCTCTAAGCGGGGCTTGGCAGCGCGGATGTTGTCGGCATCAATGCCAAAGGTGAGATACTTGGTTTTCACGATGCCGTTGTTTCCCTTTGCCTGCTGCACCTCAATAATTTTAGACAGCTCCCGCTGGATGCTTTCAAACTGGTCAGAGCGCAGCGGGATTGCCCGGGCAAAGGATTCCCGCAGGGCGGTCAGATTCACAAAGCCCGGCGCGGTGTTCGGCGGCTGGTTTGCCGACAAGGCGCTCACCAAGCCATGGGACACCCAGCACGACGCGGTGCAAAGCAGCATGACGCTGTATGCCCGCTGGCTGTAAAAACGAGGTGATCGCAATGAAAAAACGCATTTTATCCATCCTGTTGGCAGTGGCGCTGCTATTGTCCGTGGGCGTCGTCCCGGCGCGGGTGGCGGATTCCTGCGTAAGCGTCAAGGCGGACGCCGCCACCACTGCCGAAGTGGTGGCCGGCGACCTGCTGGAAATTCCCCTGGGGGACATCTTCCGGGATTCGGACGGCCACTCGCTGACCTATACGCTGGTCAACGCCGCCCAGTTCGGCACCCAGACCAAGGTCGGCGGAAGCACGCTGTACGTGTCGGAAAAAGACCCCGGCACCTACGAGCCGAAGATCAAGGCCACCTGCTCGGGCGGCAAGTCCGTCACCGCGACCCTCACCGTCACGGTCAAGCCCGCCCCCCACGGCCTGGACGCCCAGTACAACTACGACGAGTCCCCCGCCAAGGAGGTCACGGTTTATGTGACCATCTCCAACGACGGCGTGCCCATCAGGGGTCGTGACGGCACAATTTTGTGCCATAAGGCCATTACCGTCCCGTACTTCGACCTGAGCCAGTACGGCCTTGACGAGTTCTACCGCTATCACACGGCAAACGGCGAGGGCGAGTACGTGGACAACAACATCGTGGAGCGGCCCACCGGCCTGCACCTGTACATCTATCTGCTGGAGCGCTACTTCATCGGGCTTCCCGAAAGCCAGTGCTGCAAGGGCAGATACGACCGCGGCGGTCTGGAGGGCTTCAGGCTGGACGACGATGTTTACTACATGGACGAAGACCCTGCCTACACGGCCTCGCTGGCCGCGCTGAAAATCACCGGCTCGCCCACCAGTCTCTACATGGCCAACTTCTGGGGGCATGACGAGAACCTGATGTACTACCGGAACCACTGCTATCCCTACATGAGTCCCGGCTGGGGTTCCACCTCGGACTACATTCTGCTGTCCGACGGGGATACCTGGGACGTGGCCATGTTCACCAACTGGAGCTTTTATTCCAGCGGCGGCGCGTTCACCTGCTTCGACAAGGACGCCTACACCGTCCGCCCCGGTACGGAGCTGACGGTAACGTCCAAGGCCTACGGCACCACCTTCAAGGACAGCGACTTCTACGATTTCGAGAATCTGGACGTGTACCTGTACAGCGACAGCTGGGAGCAGCTGGACATGCTCAAAGATGCCGGCAGCGGCAAGGCCACCTTCACGTTCACTGTGCCAAAGGACGAAGGCACCTACTACATTGTGGGCTTCGACCCCAACCGGAAGATCCCCACGGACGATTCCGGCGGAACGAACTACGCCAAGATCGCCCCGGCCACGGCCATCCTGACCGTATCCGGAACCGCGGAGCTGGAGCGCCCCTTCCAGACCGTTTCCGTTGACGGCAAAGCCCTGGACGGGAAGAACATCTCCTACGAGGGCATCGTCTCTCTGGGCAGTGAGGACAACGAGGAATTCAGGAACGTCTACGAGGAAGTTCCCAAGTACCACGTGATCGTCCCGGAGGGAACAAAGACCGTGGACATCACCTACGGCAAGGACGTGGACATTTACCACGCGGACGCCACGGCCTACGGCTACGAGACCGATCTGGCGGCGGACGCCGTATCCTCGGCGACCATCCGCTCCGTCACGCTGGAGAGCAGCTATAAGGCCAATGACGACGGCACCCAGACCGTCGCCACCCCCGTCGCCCGCTACGTCCGCAATGCGGACGGAACGGCCATGGCCGTCACCCTGGAATCCGGCAGCGGCAAGAATTTCAGACCCGTGGCGCTGTTTACGTTTGAGTACGCGAAAGCGGAGCCTGACCCGGAGCCGGAAGTGAAGTATGGAGATGTGAACGGGGATGGGAACATCAATTCCACGGACGCGGCAATCCTCTACCGTTCCGTAAACGGAAAGTACACGCTGCCGGATTCTCAGAAAGCGGCGGCGGATGTGAACGGAGACGGCGCTGTGAACTCTACGGACGCCGCTCTGATCTATCGTAAAGCAAACGGGAAAATGAGCAACTTCCCCGCAGAATCCTAAAAATTATAAGGAGGTTTAACGCGAAATGAAAAAAGTGATTTCCCTTCTGTTGGCGATCGCGGTGATCATCAGCCTTGTACCCGCCGTGTTTGCGGATGATCTTCCCACTATGACAGTGGAGGTTGACAAGAACGAGGTTCAGCCGGGTGACACGATCACCCTTACCCTGTCCATCGACCAAACCATTTCCAACCTGAATAACTGGGAGTGGGCAATTTATTTTGACAAGGATGCTTATGTCAAGACCAGCGGCGAGCTTGAACCCGGATGCACGACGTCCATAGGCTCTACTGCTGGAATGGTGGGAGATAATGTTCCAGCGCTCTGAAGCTGGACATGACGGAAACCAATGAAGAGGGCAACCGCGTGATGCTCGGCGACAACTCGGTTCGCATTGTCCGCTACGGCAAGGAAGCGGCGCTGGGCGAAGCGCTGACCCTGAAGTTTGAGGTTCTGGCGGGTAAGGGTTCTTCCAATGTGACGGTTACATCCGCAAAGGTGGATACCAACGGCAACGCCATTGAGGCAGACGCCCCCGATGCCACGATCCTGCGGCCCGCGGCTACCGTGACTGTCAGCGGCTACACCGTAACCTTGCCGGACGACTTCACCCGTACCGACGCGCCGGGTTCCACTATCATCGAGGCGGGCGGCAACCTGACCTTCGTTCCCAAGGATCCCAACTATGACTACGACGTGAAAGTCATCGTAGCGGTGCTGCTCTGCGTACTGCTTCTGATCCCCACAATGGCTTTCGCGGAAACCCAGTCGTTTTTGGATGCGGAAATCGCCCAAAGCGCGGAGGGAATGTCCGCCCTGGGCGGGAAGAAGGGAGAGCTTCTGAAGGATCAGGAGCAGTTCCCCGCAGGCACTTCAGTCTGCGACTGGCTTGCTATGGCCATGGCACTGTCCGGCGCGGAGGAAAGCTAGCCTACAGCATTGTGCGCAGCAACGTACATCCTCCTCTGTAGGCCAACCAGGGGCAGGCATTTTCCTGCCCCGTACAGAAAATAACCCAGCTAAAAACCGGCTCATCCGACGCTGCTCAGGCGCTCCCCCTTACCTGAGATTGCCCGGCGAAGGATGACCGGTTTTTATAAAAAAGAGAGGTGCAGACGTGAAAAAGAGAACAGCAAATCTGATTATGGTTCTCGTCATTGCGGCGATTGTCGTTGCAGGTGTGACTGCGGCCTTTGCATTGAGGGTGGATAACGGCGACGGCCTGGGAAGCCAATACCGGATTCAGAAACTGAAGGACAATGCTGTCATCACCCCCGGCCAAGAGGATAATGTCTGCACCGTCACTATTGTGTGCGACACGATTCTGGACAATATCGGCAAGCTAAATAAGGAAAAGGCTCCCTTCGTGCCAAAGGATGCAGTGATTCTGCCCCAGACCCGCGTTTCCTTTGCCCCGGGGGATACTGTTTTTGATGTGCTGCAAAAAGTCTGTACGGCGGCGGATATCCAGCTGGAATACAGCTGGACGCCCATGTATGACAGCAGCTATATTGAGGGCATCAACCATCTGTACGAGTTCGACTGCGGCAAAGAATCCGGCTGGATGTACAAGGTAAACGACTGGTTTCCCAATTACGGCTGCTCGGCCTACACGGTGGAAAGCGGGGACAACATCGTCTGGTGCTACACCTGCAATGGCTTTGGCGAGGATGTGGGAAGTACATGGGCAACAACAGAAGGCAGCAGTGCGGAATGACGGAGGGCGAAAATGGGCTTTGAAAGCTGTCATCCGGCGGTGAATTTCATTTTCTTTGCCGCAGCGCTGTACGGGACGGTGCGCTTCAACCACCCGGTGTTTCTGGCAATCGCCTATGTCAGCGCCTTTGCCTACAGCGTCAAGCGCTGCGGAAAGCGGGCAGTGGCCTTCAATCTGTGCCTATTGCCGCTGATTCTGGTATTCGCACTGTACTACAGCTCCTATCACCACTTCGGTGTCACAGTGCTGAGGCAGAATTTCATCGGCAACAACCTGACAGTGGAAAGCTTTGTCTACGGTCTGGTGATCGGCTTGCGATTTGCAGCATTGTGCATGTGGCTGGAGGCAATCTTCCGCATAGTGACTTCGGACAAAGTGGTATACCTCTTCGGCAGGATCAGCCCGCAGTTGTCGCTTTTCCTTACGATCCTGCTGCGGTTCATCCCCAGAGTTGGCCGGGAGGCGAGGAAAATCAACCTCGCTCAGAAAGGCATCGGCCGGGGCAGCAATCAGGGGAATGTTTTCCAGCGATTCATCAACTGCCTACGGATATTCTCTATGCTGATAACCTGGATGATTTCAGCGCTGGTGCAGGAATCCGATTCCATGCGTTCCCGGGGCAGCCTGCTCCGTGGCCGGACGGCTTTCTCTATTTACCGCTTCGACAACCGGGACAGGGCGTTTGTGATTACCCTGTTCACCTGCATCACCCTGACGGCCATGGGCGTGATACTGGGAGCCAGCAAGATGTGGTACAACCCCAGAATCATCTGGCGGCCATTAAACGGAATTGGCATGACAGCGGCCGTCGGTTATCTGGCGCTCTGCCTGCTGCCCCTTGGGCTGGAGCTTTGGACAGAGTATCGGTTCCGCAGAGCCAGAGGAAAATAAAAGGACTCCCATTTCGGCAGGCGAACCAGCTGATGAAACGGGAGACTTTTATTTGCTTATATTTATGAGGAGAATGTGAAACACATTACTCTATATCTTCCCACGGCTCCAATTCCATTTCCTCCCAGGTAAGACCATATGGCGCGCCACCGGAGGTGTAACCCGCGATGAAGAAAAAGGTGTCGTCCTGCTCCATGGGCGGAAGCTTCGGCTCATTTTTGGCACGTTTCTTTCTGCGCTTGGTATGGGCTTTTCTTTCCGCTCGGATGCGCTGCAATTCCTTGATTTCTGCATGGGAACAGATATGCCCCGGCATTCCGAAAATGGTCAGACGCTCGATAATATGAGGGCGTTTCCTGAGATAGACGGCGTGGATTTCCTCGGTGGGGACACGCAAGCCAGAGAGATGATTAAATACCTTCTGGGCAACCGCTTTGCAGTCTTCATCCGTATCCGGCATCCTCCCATTCGTCTGGAAGAAATCCTGCGTTTCCAGATACATATAGTCAGAAATTTTTGTCTTCTGTTTCTGCTTCAGATCTTTATAGGAACGCGGCGGCTTTTTAGACTGCTCCATAGTTTAATCATCCCATAAATGTTTTTGCCAATAGGCATCCATGCAGAGGTTGTAGCGCTTGCGTACAGACGAAATATTTGTTCCTTCCACGATAGAAGAAAACGCCTGCTGATGAATTTCGGAGAATTCAGAATCATGGTGGAACAGGTTATTCATGACCATCATCGTAAACGCTGCGTCTGGGTACTTCTTTGCCAGCGTGTCATAGCTGTTTCCGTCTGCCTGTACCAACTGGGGGAACCCTGGAATTTGAAGCAGTACCGGGGCAGCCTGATTAAAATAGTCCTGTAGAGTATGGATTGAAGCTGTAACAGCCATATCGAATCTCCCTTTCCGCGCACATTGATGACCATTATACCATGCTATCGGGAGAAAACAAGACTTGATTTTTCGCCTCGAAACTGCTACATACGGTTCTTAATTGCCGCTCGCGGGCATCCCATACCCCAGAATGACGCTGCTTCCCAGAGAATACTGTTTCTGCCGACACATATCTCTGGAATTGCCCTCTACCGTATAGACTACGTCATTTTCTACCCGCTCCACAATCCCAACATGATCCGGCACACCGTCCTGAGTTGCCCAGTCGAAGAAAATGAGCATTCCCGGCACCGGTTCCGCAGAGCCGTCCAGCCAGAGGCCGCGCTGTTGGAACCACTGCATTCCAAAGACGCAGCCGGAGAATTTCGGATAGGCACCGCTGTCCAGATAGCCGCATTGGTCGGCACACCAGCTGACAAAGCAGGCACACCATTCCACACGACCGGTAAAGCCGTACCAGCTCCAATAGGGTTCGCCGCCCACATTCCCTACTTGGGTCAGTGCCACGTCCACGATGGCGTCCCCATCTTCCGGGGTATAGAACACCTTGCCGATTGGGTAGTACCGCAGCACATGAGGGACATACTGCTTGTCCCCATAACTGTTCCAGCCCATTTGTTCTGCCATTTTCATGGAAAACTCAACGGCATTGGCACGGGAGTATTCACCGTATTTCTGCAAGGCCCATGTGATGTAACCGCTGCCAAAGTTATAGCCTTGGAGCGCCAACTGAATATGTTCCAGGTCAATGGGACTTTCGGCTCCAGCCGCCTGCAAACAGTCCGCAAGATTCTGGATGCCCACCGCAATGGAATACTCCGGGTCGGTGATACCTCCGGGCGTTCTGGGGTACTGGGTATTGTACCCGCATTCGGAGGCTTGCATAGGGTCATTTCCTCTGCCGCCGGATTCCTGCATCATGACGGCCTGAATCAGCAGAACATAATCCGGAATACCATATTGCTTGGCGTATTTGCGGATGACCGGCTCATAGGCTTCCACCTCTGCACTGAGGGGCAGGGTTTCCATGGAATCATCCTGACTTCCAAAGATAGCAGCGCCGCAGCCAATCAGGACGACAATTACGATCACAAGAACAGCCGCAACACCGCCTGCGCCAATGGCGGCGTAAAGCGCCTTTACCGCTTCTGCCGCAGAGCGTGCCAGCTTGGCCGTCAGCTCTGCGGCCTTTTTTGCAGCCAGTGCAGCCCGGCGTCCAGCGGTGGCTGCGGCATGAACACTTTTTTGCGCAGCAGCGGTGGCGGCCTTTTGGGCTTTCTGGGCAGCATGTTTTGCGGTTGTGTCGGACACTTTCTTTGCGGCTCTCTCGGAGGTCTTGATCGGAACGAAAGAATTCCTGGTACGAATGGGCAGGTCGGATTTCTTCTTGATAGGGATTTCTTTTTTCGTGGGGGTATCACCCAGAGAAAAAGAAGTGTTATGGAAACCATTTGAGACTTGCGCAGATTCAGTTACGACGGTGCCAGATGCTTTTGAAGTACAGGGGCTTGCTTGAGTGGCTTCCACCTGTTGGGAGAAGTGGGTACGCTCGAATCCCAGTTCCTCCTCCTTCTGCTGCTTTTTCCGACCAATAATGTCCTGCGCAGCAGCTTTTCGCGCCGCCTGTTGTGCGGGAGAGATGCCGGATTCGGCTGCGGAATTGTCCGTTACATGCTCCCGTGTGCGGATGGAGGCAGTATCTTGCGTGGCTCTGTCGCGTACTTCCCGACGATTTTGGAAAACCTCCCGTGCGACTTCCTGCCGATCGGCGTTTTCCGCAGACACTGTGGATTCCGGGGTGCTGTCACGGTAACGAACAGAGCGTATTTCATGTTGCAATAATGACCCTGCATCCCGAACGGCATCCTCTGCCGTCCGGGAGACTTTTTTCTCTGCGTAATCGCTGGGGGATTCCGACCGCTCCGACTGCCGGTGCACCGTCTGTTCCGCTCTGCTCCTGACAAAGCTCCGCTGCATCTGCTGCTGGGCAGTGTTCAATACCGGCTGACTTTTATGTTTCGTCTTAATTTCCGGCATGGCTTGCCCTCCTGTCAGGATTGACCGGCGAACCGTCCCTCACCGGGGCGCGTTGTCATGAGCTGGTAGAGCTTTGTGTCCTTTGGAAAACGGTTGATGAAAGGCACGAGAGCACTGCCGTATTTAATGAGGCCGGAACCAGCCTCCACATTGGTGATGTAGTTCATCTGCTCATTGGAGATATTCAAGAGCCTGCCCAGCTTCTCCCGGTCAGATGCCGCCTGATTCAGCATGACGATGAATTCGGAGTTAGACAGCATGGTGCTGGCCTGCACGGAATCCAGCAGGTATTCCACATTCTGGGTAATGGCTGTAGGAAAGGCATTGCGCTTTCGGAACTGCCGCCATGCGGAGTTGAAGAAGGCAGCGGAGAACTCGTTTTCAAAAACAACGTGGAACTCATCGATGAATACATGGGTTCGCTTGCCCTTCTTCCAGTTCTGGGTCACACGGTTCAGCATGGTGTCTGTAATGACCAGCAGGCCGGTGGGCTTCAGCTGCGCGCCCAGACCGTGAATGTCGAATACCACCACTCGCTTGTCCAAATCCACATTGCTCTGCTTGCCGAAGATGTCCAGAGAGCCGGTGGTATACAGCTCCAGAGAAAGGGCAATCTGCTTGGCCTCCGGTTCCGGCTGCTCCAGCAGGGTGTCCCGCAGGGTGCAGAGGGTGGGAACAGTGCCGGAGAAAGCGGCATTACGGTAGACCATGGTGATGCACCGGTCAATGATGGACTTGTGCTGGGGGCCGACGCCTTTCTTGTCGATCTGCTCGATCAGGGACATGATGAACTCGGACTTGACCACAATGGGGTTGTTCTCCCCATAGCCGTCCACCATGTACATGGCGTTGAGCCGATCTCGCCCGCCTGCGGAAACATGGATTACGGAACCCATATCCCCCATGGCCTCCACCAAAGGGGCGTACTCCCCTTCGGGATCACAGACAAGAATATCATCATCGGTGTTCAGCATCAGGAAGGTCATCAGCTCCTTGGCGGAGAAGGACTTGCCGGAACCGGGAACGCCCAGCAGGAATGCGGACTGGTTCAGCAGATTCTCCTTGTTGCACATGATGAGGTTGTGGGAGATGGCATTTTCTCCAAAGTAGATACCGCCCTTGTCCATGATCTCCTGGACCTTAAAGGGCATGAACACCGCAAGGCTCTCCGTGGTCAGGGTGCGGAAGGCGTTGAGCTTCCGGGTGCCAATGGGCAGCACGGTGTTCAGTCCATCCATCTGCTGATACTTGAGGATCGCCATCTGGCACATGCGCTTCCGGGCAGTGGAGAGAACGGCATCCGTATCCATATCCAGCTGGTCCTTGGTGTCGGCGGTAATGACCATGGTCAGGATGCCGAAGATCATCCGCTGGTCACGGGTGGTCAGATCATCCAGAAACTCCTTGCTTTCCTTCCGCTGCAATTCCATGTCATAGGGAACGACAGCGGAGAAATTGTTATTGCTGTTTTGGCGGCGCTGCCAGTTGGTAATGTTTGTCTCCACACCGAGAAGCCGGTTTTCCACCTCCCGCACAGCCTCGTCTGTGGGAATGGGTACCATGTCAATGGAGAGCATCATGTCCCGGTTCAAGTCCGTCAATTCGGATACGAAATCATCCTGAATGTAGCTGGCGTAGTCCTTGAGGTACAGTACCCTGGCGTACCGTTTTCCGATCTGGAGATAGTCGCTGTGCCGTTCCATGGAATCCGGGCAGATGTAGTCCCGGAAGCTGTGCCCCTTCCGGGCAGAATCCCGGAGAGAGAAGCGGAACTCATTTTCTTCGCCCTTGCGGTAGAAACGGTGGAGGATTTGCAACCGTTCCATGGCGTTCATGGGGCCGCAGGTGGAGCCAAGGGCGGAAAAGTGGGCAGAAAGGTCTGCTTCCACACGGGCGAAGAAACTCCGGGCGGCATCTACATCCTTTTTACGGACGGAGATGGTGATGAACTTCTCCTGGACAATACCATTGCCATTGGTGGCCTTGTCCAGAAGCATCTGGTTGTATTCCTCCCGGTAGTCGTCCAGGCCGTCCCACTGCATGGGCATGAGAATGGACTTCTCGAAGTTGATCTGGCTCATGCGGTGGTTGAAGATGGTGATTTTGGTGGTGGCTCCGCAGTCCAGGCTGTTGATGATGGCGCTATAGCCCCGAAACATCTTCTCCTTGTCCGGCTCCGATGCCACCTGATAGTTAATATCCGTGAAGCGGAAGCTTTTCGCGTACCGCCCGCCGGTGAGGAAAATCCCGTCCTCCCAGATTTTCTGAATGGGGATCACGTCCTGGACACGCCGGGGAATGACATATTTCTCCCGGTCCTGTCGCACCAAAGTACGAATGGATTTCATCATTTCTTATACGCCTCCTTTTCGCGGTTGGAGATGGTGTCCTCCAGCAGTTTGTAATAGAGATTGTCCGGCTCGGAAATGAGCCGCTTGGGTTCCAGCAGCTCCGAACGAATCCAGGTCCAGGCCAGCTGTTCGGCGGTCATACCGTGGTAGTTGACAAAGCCCATGGCCGCAAAGGGCGCGGCTCCCAGAATGCACATCCAGCTGATGGTTTCTGTGCCCACATAGGGCTTCAGCAGAAAATACAACCCAATGGCCACCAGAATCGCCGCCAGGGAAAAGCCGCACTGCCGCATGGACAGCCCCAGGAACATGGACTCACTGTAGGACTGGATTTCTTTGTTGATTTTTACTTCCAATGGTTTCCTCCTTGTTTTGTGTAAAAAGAAAAACGCCTCCCAATTTGGAAGGCGTTGAATTGCGGCTAGGGAACTTTTTGATAAAATATCGGTTAAAAAGTTCCCTAGATTAAAATGTCTTTACGCACTTTTCTTTCATAAAAAGAAAAACGTCGTTGCTTCTGTCCTCGTAAAAAGCCACAAGAAGCCGCTTAAACTCTGGCACCTCTTTTTCTGGAATAATCAGCATTCCTCCACCCTGCGAAATCAGGTAGTGATTGGCAAAAATCACGGAAGCACGTTTGTTGCCATCGGTGAAAATTTGGGCTTTCATGCAGTAAAGGCATAGCTGAATTGCCGCTTCATCAGAAGGCTGCTCCCGTTTCAGAATTTCCTCCAGGTGTTCCTTGATTACGGTTTCAATCGGCAACGGCGGAACATAGCTGGAACCGCCAATCGTGACAGGAACTCCTCGGATTCGTCCACCATCTTGGAAGAATCCCTCATTGACCAGCTTCGCAATGTGGCACAGAATAGAATAGTCGCTGGGGTATGTGATCACATCCCGGTCAAGAATAAATTCCCATGCGTGTTTCAGATTCAGTATTTTTTGCACATCCGTTGCTGTCATGCCGTTGACAATGCCGTTATCAATGATGTCCTCCGTTTGTGGAAAACTGGTGGCGACACCCTCCAAAATTGCCTGATCGTAGATATTGGACTTCATGTTGGCCCGGGCGAAATCCAGGTTCAGCTGCACACGAGGGGAAATCTCCTGGTCTGTGTAGCCGAGCTGTGCCAATTCCTTGTCCAAACGCCGAATATTCTTCCGGTACGCCTTGGCATCGCGGGCATTGCGAAGCAGCAGCTGGTACAGCGTGTCAGAGTACACATCCACATATGTGGAACTCAGCCTCGACCCGATGCGTTTACGAACGTACAAATACTTCTTGCCGCCATCTTCCTTGACTTCCGGCGTTCCGTCGTATGGCAGTAGGTTCAATCGTGCCTGATAGTCAGCCTTTTGATGGAGCAGTTCTTGAATTTGCGGATAGTTGTTGTTCATGCGGCACCTCCTAGGGAACTTTTGCTGCCTATATTATAGCAAAAAGTTCCCTAGTTTGCAATCCCAATCTGTTCGCCTTTATATTCCAATTATAGCCCCGTCATCTCCCGCACGACCCGGTCTGCTATCCTCATGGAACCAATGAGAATGACAAAATACGGACAAACCGGTTTTTGATCTGCCAATAACCCGATGGGGTGCCTACTTTTTATCCAACAGCCAATCCAGCAGATTCAGGGATTTGATCCCATCGTAGGATTTGATGAAGTCCCGATCCATGGACAAAACGATTTTTTCGTAATTATCCGGAATCATTTGCAGGGGCCGCAGTTCCCGTTCCCGTGTTTCCGGAGAAAGCATACTCTCCGTTACCTGAATGTATAGCTTATCGTCCGGCTTTTCCGCTACGAAGTCTACCTCCGTTTCACCTACTTTTCCGATGCAGACCCGATAGTCCCGGCGAAGCAGCTCCAGATAGACAATGTTTTCCAGAATATGCCCCCGATCCGCGTCCCGATAGCCCAGCAGCATATTCCGAAAGCCCATGTCGATGATATAGTTCTTGCCCAGCGTTTTCAGTAGCTGCTTTCCCTTTACATCATAGCGGCCGACGGAGAAGAAAATATAAGCGCTGCGGAGCATGGAGATATACTTCTCAACGGTTTTCCCCGCGACGTTCCGCCCTTTGATAGCGCCCTCGTTGTACAGGACATTGCCAATGCTGCTGGGAGAATTGATACTGCCAATGTTGGAGCAGAGAAACAGCATGATCTTCTGAAGCATGGCCTGATCGGCACCTTCATTGCGCTGTAAAATATCACGCAGGACGACGGTGGAATAGATACCCTCCAATGCCTGATTGCTCCGGGCTTCGTTGAACTGATACTCCCGCAGAATGGGCATACCGCCGAACTGCAAATACTTCTGGAATTTTTCTTCCAGTGTGACAGATTGGTCAAAGCTGTAGAAGGTCAGGAACTCCTTGAAAGACAGGGGCAGCATCCGGATTTCCACATATCGTCCGGAAAGCAGGGTGGAGAACTCTGTGGACAGCAGATAGGCATTGGAGCCTGTGATGTAAATATCCACATCGTAATCCAGCCGGAAGGATTCAATGGCCTTTTCCCAGTGGCTTACCGCTTGCAGTTCGTCGAAAATCAGATAGGTTTTTCCGCTATCCGGGATCTTTTGGCTGACATAGTCGTAGAAGGCAAGATAATCGGAAAGCGTTCGGTAGCGCAGAGACTCCAGATTCATATGAATAATGTGAGATTCCGCGACGCCCTGTTCCAAAAGATACTGATGGTACAGTTCCAGCAGGGATGATTTGCCGCATCTGCGGATACCGGTGACGATTTTTACCAAGTCCACATCTCGGTTTTGAATGAGCTGTCTCAGATATTCCGGGCGATTGACGAGTTCCGCCATTGCTGCATACCTCCATGGCTTTTCTTTTATTATACTCTGGAACAACACAATGTCAATAGTTTTGAACTTATAAGTCGAAAACTATTCTGGAAATGACAGTTTTCGACCTGACTATAGTCCCATCATCTCCCGCACGACCCGGTCTGCCATCTTCACGGACCCAACGAGGATCAGCATATTGAAAATCAGTTCTCCGATATAGCTCCATACCATGCTGGCCGCTGCTGCACCCGCATCCACTACAGGGGGCGAGGACGCAAAGGCAGAGAAAATTACACAGGCCAGCACAATGACAGCTCCTTCCAGACAGACGGAAGCGTAGCTTTTGAGAAAGCTCTTGCCGATGCTCTGCGTGGGTTCCCCGGCAAAGGTGGACAGGGGAATGGGGGCAATGGCTGTGTACATATACATTTTGAAGAAGCGTCCGTAAACGCTGAGGATCATCTGAAAAGACAGCACCCAGATAAACAGCCCGCCGATCAGCGTCACCGCCCACAATGGAATGGATTCAAAGAATCCGCAGTCCTCAATGGCCGAAACAATTTCGGCTGGCAGTACCGCAGACTGCGGCCGACCAAAGCCTGCCGCCTGCATGATGGTAGAGATTACCCCCTGCACAATGTCCAGCAGTGCCAGCATCAAATCCATGCCGTAGGTAATCACACCCTTGGCAAGGGCAAACCGCACAAACAGCCGCAGGGCGTGTTCCGGGCGTTTCACCTCCGTCAGAGAGCCGCAGGTTTTCATGACACCGATCACGAAGAACAGCACCAGCAGGGCATATCCAATGGCCTGCAAGGCTCCGTGGATGCTGGACACCACATTCCAGAGGGTGCCGCCCTTGAAGCTGGTGGGGGATTGGGTAATGAGCAGCCAGATCTCACTTAGCTTGTCATTCCAGATATTAAGGGCCTTTTCCAAGTTTTGTACGACCCAGTTATCCGACAATGGTTTTCACCTCCTATCCGGGGCAGACCCGCGTGGGTCTGCCCGTGGTGTTTTTTCAACCTACGATCAAATCCAGAATCTCCTTGGCGAAGGTGATGACGATACCACCGGCCAGAGTCAGGAAGCCGTTGCTCCGCTGAGAAGGGTCATGAGACTGCAAGGAAAGACCCACCTGAACAATGCCCCAGCCCAGCAGGATAAGACCCACGGCACGGATCAGGCCAAAGATAAAGGTGCTCAGGTTGTTGACCACTGTCAGCGGGTCGCCCGCGGCATAGGCGGGCATGGCCAGACCGAGGATCATAGCCCCGGTGAGAACGGCGCAGCTGTAACGCCGGAAGCCCTTGCGGACATTTTCGGGCATGGGCAGACGCTTAGAAGTACGACGGGTGGTGGGGTGGATGATACTGTTGATGATGTTTTTCATAAGTTTCCTCCTGATGATTAGAATTTTGATTTTGGTTATTTTCCTGTGCTTTCCTGCGCATGAAGTCGTAGACTTCTTCCTCGGTAAGCACGACATAATCCCCAGTGCCGGTGTCCTCGGAAGCAGCCTGTTTCAGCTTTTCCAGATTGATGGAAACAGCGGCAACGCTCAACGGGTCTGTCCCGTGCTGATAGGCCGCGGCCTGTCCATCTGTGGTGAGGGCCACATTTGAGGCTCTTGTCACACCAGATGATGTGAAAGGGATTTTCCAATGCCGTGCCGAAGCCTTCCAGCAGCGTGCCCAGGCCGCCCTCTAATAGAGGAGCGGCCAGCAGGGCAAGCCAGACCACCGGGAGAATACCGCAGATATAGAGAATACAGTTCTGCCGGGACAGCTTATCGTTCACGGTCAAACTTCCTTTTTGGCTTTTTCTCTGGGGCATCAATGACCTTCATGAGCAGGGCATTGATGTCCTCCGTGGGCTTGCCGTCCCGGATCAGGTCATTGCGGAAGGCGTTCAGGCCATTGACCATGAGCCGCTGCTCATAGTCGCTGACCTGGATCAGATGTTGTATTTCTGCCATACACGCCTCCTTTACCGGGCATCGTCCCGCTGTTTGCTTCCGTGGCTTTTGGCATCCAGGAAACGGAACATATCGGCGGAGATCTGGTTGGCGGCGGTGCGGATGGATTTCAGCTCCTCCCGCAGCTGTTTCGGCTCCATCTCGGCGTACTTCTGGGGCAGCTGGGTCACGGCAAGGCTTTTGCCGTCGATCCCATTGCGCTGGCAGAGAATATTTCCGACACACTGGGCGATAAAGGTATTGCCGTCCCGGTTGTAGTTCCCGGTATCCAGATAGGCGTGGGCAAGCTCCTGGGCCACGCCCCGGAACACATCCTCCATGGACTGTCCCCGCAGGACAAATACGGTTTTCTCTTGGGGGCTGTAAAGAGCGCTCTGGCCATCCGGCAATTCGTCCCGGAAGTCTACCTTGCAGGGAGCGTAGCATACCATGGCGTTGAGAAGCTGCCGGATGTCCGGACTTGTCACCCGTTCGGGAACAGGAGACAATGTGGTCTGGGAAATATCAAAGACACGCTTGACGTTGATGCCGACACCCTTGGAGCCATCCTTTCGGGTGTAGGAATTTCCGGGTTCCATGAGGAGAATACCGAATTCTCCTTTGCGGATATAGCCTCCCCGGCCACGCCAGAAGTTGGCCTCTCCCAGATCGGTAGCATCCGGTTTCTGGGCAGCGACCAACAGAGCGTTGCTGACGGAATACCGCTCGAATTTGGACTGTACATCTAAGTAAGTCTGAAAAGCTTTTCCGTCTGTGCCGACCTTTTTCAGAGCGTCATCCACGATGGCGTATGCCGATTCCCGGTCCTGCTGCTTGCGGTTGGCCCATTCCTCCTTGTCAAAAAATTCGTTCATTTCATCGATCCTTTCCTTTCGTGATTTTCTCCACTACCTTGTCGGCAATGGTGTTCTGGGGCTGGCGTGCAGCCTTTTCCTGCCGAATCTGTTTCATCGCCTCACGGACAGAGGGGCGGCTGTCAGAAAAGATTTCTTCGCCCCGTCTGTTCGGCAATGTACTCTCGGACGGACGTTCGGCCTCGTTCCGTCCGGTCTGAGGGTTTTCCTCCACAATGTGTTTCTCCGGGTCCTCACCGAACAGTTCCTTCACGAAATCATCGTTATGGGGCTTGTCGGAACCGGAGCGCACATCCGCGTCCTCTTCGGTGCGGGTCTTATCCTGCTGCCTGACAAGCTCTGTTTTCAGAGATGCCAAATCCACAGTGGCAAGCCCGAAACGGGTAAAGATGCGGTTGACTTTTGCGGCATCCTCTGCCCGAACCATGATGTCCGTAATGCCGTCGGTGGCATTTTTATCTTTGAGGACACAATAGAGAACACCGTACTTCTTGGCCTCCTCGCAGAATTTCTGAAGATCACCATCCTTGACGGCGAACACTTTCAGTTCCTTGCCGGAGCGGAGCATATTGGTCAGACGGATCTTGCCTTTTGTTTTCTTCTGGTCTTTCAGAATGGCGTAAATCATAATCGCCAGCTGCTTGGCGGCGGAGCCGGACAATTTTGCCGCGACCTCAACCCCGTTCAAGCTCAGACGGACGACCTGATCTGCCGCCTCGCCGGAATAGCTCATGCTGTTCTTCCTCCTTTCTTTCGATTTCCTGTTCCTGCTGTAATTGCTCCAGATTCCGCTCCATCAGAGCGGAACGGGCTTCGATTCCGTCACATAATTTCACCTCCTGACGCAGTGTTTTTATCTCAGAGGATACCTCCTTGATACGGGATTTAAGACACTCCACCGCAGGAGCATCTTCCCTGCGGGTGGCTGCCCGAAGCTGGCTGCGGAGTGCGTTACGCTCCTGCTCCAGCTCTTGTATTCTGCCTGTGGATTTTTCCTTGTGGGATTCCAGTTCGATGAAACTGCCGTATTCATGCTTGGCGAGGAAGCGGGTTTCCGCGTCCAGTTTGTCAAGCAAGACTAAATCCTGCCGCATAGAATAAGGCACCCGCTTCACGGATGCCGGATGCTTTTGGATAATGCGCAGTTCATAGCAGTAGCGCAGATACAGGGCGTGAATGCCTTTCGCTTTGGGGTAGGGGATAAATGGATTACGCTGCCGTGCCATCCGGTCAGCCTCCGGGAAAGGAGTCTGCCGTCTCACGTTGTCGTAAACACGATCCAGAATTTCGGCCAGAGAATACCCCGGCCCCAGCCGGTGGAAGCGGAAGTAGCCTTTTGCTCCGGGTGGTTTCAGCGCCGGATATTTGAGGGGCTGCCCATCCGGGGTGCGGGTTTTGAAGGTGTAGCCCATAGCCTGCATGGCTTCCTGAAAATTCCGCTGGGTGGTGGATGCCAGAACGGCACGGTCAATGTCGGAGCGGATAATGCCGCGCAGGGTGGGCTTTCCATCTTTTTCGGCTGCCCATTCGCTGTAGGTTTTGCCCCGGCCTTTGGGATTCCGAATCACGGACAGGCCGTACTCCTTGCAGAGAGCATCGGACGCTCGCTGCATTTCCTTATAATCCTGCTTGGTGCGGTGGTATTTGATACCGTCCACAAAGGACACGGTGTTGATAACAAAGTGGGAATGCAGATGGTTGGCACGGTCCAGGTGGGTGGCCACAAGTACCTGATACCGATCTCCCCACAGCCGCTGCGCCAGCTTGACCCCGATCTCATGGGCAAGCTCCGGGGTAGCCTCTCCGGGGGCGAAGGACTGGTAGCCGTGGTAGGCAATGACACCATCCTCTTTCCCGTAAAACTTCTTGATCTTCTGCATCTCCATTTTTGCGGTACGGGGATTGCAGTTGATACCGGAAACGAAACGTTGAACAACTTCCTCACCGTCCCTCACTTGGGTCTGGCTGGTCTTGCGCTGCTGGATGGCATAGTCAATGACATCGGACAGGTCGCCGTCACCGGTGGAAACGGCGGTGGTTTTCTCCGCGTTTTCCACATAGTCCAGAACCTTCCCAACGCTGCCATGGACACGCCAGATGGATGTAACGGCCATGGGTCAGTGCTCCATAGGCATGGGGTCAAGGACTGCTGACAGGATTTTCTGAACGGCCTTATCAAACATCCGTACACCCTCATCATAGTGCTTAGCATCGATGGCATTCAGAGCGTGGGCTTTCATGGCGATTTGGTTGAGGTTGTTCCCGATGTAATGCAGCTCCCGCATCATGGAGAAGAAGTCCGGGGGCGGAGCTTCCTTGGGAACAACACCGCTGATAAGCTGCCGCAGATAGGCGGCAACAGACAGGTGGCTGCGCCTTGCTTTTTCTTGGAGATTCCGGGCTTCCGCTTTGTTCAGCCACAACTGGATTTTGATATTACGATTGCGAATAGATTTCACTCCTTCTTCTCGATTCAGATACAGGGGTATCAGGGGTTCCCCCTGACAAGCTGCCTTTGTGGGAGTACAAAGGCGATGCTTGCTCCATAAAAGACAAACCTCCTATCGATAGTTCTTTTTATGACCGGGCCGAAGAAACAGCCATGCCTCCCGCCGCTCCTGCATACATTCGTCGTAACGGGACTGGGATAGTTTTTCTTTCAGCCATCGCTTTTCCTCCGGGGAAATAGGGGTAGTCCTGGGCTTGCCACAGCCACAGGACGCTGTGGATTTTGTGTTCAAAGGGGCATCACCTCCTGTAATTTGGGTATAGAAAAGCACCACCCTTTCGGGCGGTGCGGTGGCAGCAGTCTCTGGAAACGGTATTACCAGAAATTGCTTATATGTTTTCGGATGCATTGATTCATTTTCTGTAATGGCTATTAGTTGACTTAGAATAGATTTTTGCAACCATTCACACTTTTCTATTCTTCACGACACAAATGATTAAAAGCAACCGGTTTGTCTATTGGGGTGGAAAATGAAATTACAGGGAGTATTTTGATTGTTTATATCATATTTTACGTATTTTATGAAAAACTATATTGCCTGTTATTTCAGAAAAACTTGATTTTCTGAAATAACTGTGCTATTATTAGCCGTGTAATTTCATTTTTAGAAAGGAGCTGCCATGAATAACAGAGCCGGTTGCCTTGTAACTAATCTGTCAGGGGAAATGGCTTATCAGTCTTTTCGCCCCAATCCGCTTCCCCCTGAGCCGCCTATTGAGATGAGTAATGAGCTGATTGCCAAGCTGATTGACGCAAATCGAAGGCTGGCTACACTGGATGGCCTGTCTTCCCGTATTCCGAATATGGATTTGTTTGTTTCCATGTATGTGCGGAAGGAAGCACTGCTTTCTTCCCAGATCGAAGGGACGCAGTGTACGCTGGATGACATTTTGAACCCCTTTGCGGAGGAAAACACAAACCTCAATGTATCAGATGTTGTGAATTACATCCGTGCGGAGGAATACGCGATCAATCGCCTTCAAACGCTCCCGCTGTGTAACCGATTGATTAAAGAAACACACGCTGTTCTGATGGAGGGGGTGCGCGGTCAGGAAAAGAATCCCGGTGAATTCCGTTATTCGCAAAATTGGATCGGCGGTCAGGGAAGCACATTGAGAAATGCGCGGTATATTCCGCCAAATCCAGAAGATATGGTAGATGCCATGTCCGATCTGGAGAAATATATGAATGGGGAGGATTCCCTTGACCCACTGATCCAGGCAGCACTGATCCATTACCAGTTTGAAACAACCCATCCTTTTTTAGATGGAAATGGCCGGGTAGGGCGGCTTCTGATTACGCTGTTTCTCATGGAGAAGAAAATACTCTCCGCACCGTCGCTTTATATCTCCTATTTTCTGAAAATGAACCGGGTCGAATACTATGACCGGATGACGCAAGTACGAAAAACCGGGGACTACGAGCAGTGGGTTCTCTTTTTCCTGCAAGCACTATCCGATTCTGCCGAGGATGCAATTCAAACAATTGACCGTCTTACGGAAATTCACAACCGGAATGTACAAAAATTTAATAGCATGACAAAGCGGCAGCAAACCAACGCAATAAACTTTCTTATTTATTTGGAAAAGAACCCCATTATCGATATTCAAAAAACTGCGACAGCCCTAAATTTGTCCTATAATACAGCCGCAAAAAATGTTGCGTCTTTTGTGGATAATGGGATTTTACAGCAAACAGAAAAGTCGGGAAGAGCAAAAATATATTCCTACGTAGATTATCTGGCGGTGCTGAGAAAGGACACTTAACGCTCTCGATTTTGAGGCTTATATGACACGGCTTCAATGCCGTCTCTTGTGCGGAAGAACCGTTCCGGGAGACGGTATTTTTCCAGATACCGCTTCTGCTGTTCCTCGGAAAGACTGCCGAAGGATTCTTTGCGGCAATCGCAGATGAAGAACGTACCGGCAATGATGTCCACAATCTCATTGGTATCTTCGTCCCGGATGGCGCGGTTCAGGGGCAGGCCATTGATTTTCCCTTCAGAATTGCAGACAATACAGACCTGCTCATCAAAGGGGTAACAGGCTTCAATATCGCCGCCTACGGTCTGCTGCATGGCGTCCAGAGAAGTGCCGACTTCCGCGATCCGTGCCGTCTTTCCGGGTTCCACCAAAACCACTTGGATGGTAGGACCCCGGACGGCGTCGGCGGCAAGCTCCGGCTGAAAAGGAATTTCCTTGAATCCAAAGCTGTCACAGAAATAGAATCCCGGCGTAATACCGGCGGCATCCTCCACCTCCACAACATCCGAGACGGAGAGGCTGTGTCCCCGGAAGCCCTCCGGCCTGCGAGAATTAAAGAGGGTAAATACATCCTCCAGATTCCGGCATTTCACATCGCCGGAGTAGACCTTATCGTAGGCGGCACTGTCCGGCTCCGCAGAATGCAGAATCCGACGAGCGGTGTCCAGACACAGGAATTTAAGCTGCTTCGGGTCCCGGTCTGTGTTGATCTGATAAATATTGATTTTCAACGGCAAAAATCCTCCTTTCGCTTCAATCCAATCCTGATTTTGAGCTGATCATTAACATCCTTGCCGCACTTGGGCGGCTCGTCCCAAATCTCGTACCTGTTACGCAGACCACCGACAATTCCGGCCACCGCGCCCCGGCCAACGACATCGTTGTCCAGATGGAGCCGAAGTGTCCGAATCTCCGGGTGATCCGCCAGATACCGGGACAGAGCAACCGGCACTACATCTTCCCGTTTGGTGACAAATACCCCGGCAAGGGACAGCAGATGATCCTCATGCCAGTTCTTTCCCTCGAACAGCTCCATGGTGGCGTAGCTCAAAGCGTCAATGGCAGACTCGAAGACATGAACGGTCCGGCTCTTGCCGGGAATAGAGAAAGAGTAGTGCTTGTCGCTGCCGGACAGCTCCCCTTTGTAGTCCCCAACGGTTCCACGGACATTGCCATAGCGGGCAGTGCCGTCCTTGTCATAACCTAGAAACACGGCACTGTGGTATTTCTGGGATTCAAAGAGCAGATTATTCTCCAGACAGTAGCGGATAATAACGTCGTGGATGCCGCGGCCTTTCAGATAGCGGATCACGGTGTCCGCGTTGCCGTTCCGCTCAGGGAGCAGCAGCTTTTTTGATTCTGCCTTGGGAGCCGGTGCGGGGATCGTCTTAGGCAGGGGTGCGCCATGAATGATCTCCATAGCCTCCATAAAAGAACAGCCCCTGACCTTCACGAGATAGTCAAGGGCCGTCCTGCCGCCTGTTTGCCGGGAAAACCAGTGCCATTTCCCGTTGCTGATTCTGAGGGAATCGTGGTCTCTGGTGCAGTAGGTATCGCCGGACACCTTCACCAGCTGATCCGGCTCGTAAATTTGAAGATATGTCAGTAAATCCAGCTGTTTGGCTTGCTGGATGTCCTCCGGGGTGAAGTATGCCATGGGCTACCGCTCCTCTCGGTGTGCCTTTTGGGCATACAGATGGCACATATCATTCGCCTTTGCTTCGATAATGGCCTGCACTTCCTCCATATGGGGACTTTCGTGATGCTCCCAGGCCCGAAATACATCCTGCAAGGGATGCTCGGATTTGAGAAGTGCCTGACACTGCCTGGTTGTTAGGTCATTGTATTCCAGGGATAACAGAATGTCCTCCCGGATGGTGTACTCGTAGGCGCTGTCCAGAATTTCCTCCGGGGGCAGCGTCAGAAGGTGCTGCCGGTAGTGTTCCTGTTCGTCAAACATCTTTTGGTAGAGACGTGTGTTTAATTCTTGATTTGTGATAAATATCGCCTTCCTTTCATTTTCGGGTATAGAAAAAGCACCTGCCGGTGAAGACAGATGCTATTTTCCGGTTTGGATTATTGCAATGCACTTAAATCAATTTCGTATTTCATCTCTTTTGGCGGCTGATAGGCTTTCATGAACATGACCATATACCATGGATAATACCACACCCCATCAACGGATTCGATATTTCCTTTGCAGAGCACGGTCGCTTTTTCAAATTTCCAGCCCTCTGTTTTGCGGATTCTGTCCATGGCGGAATGTACCTTGAAATCGTTTCCGGATTTGGCTTCGATCAGTTCGATTCCCATTCCGTTTTGAATAACAAAGTCGATTTCGCCGGTTTTCTTTCCGTCATAATAATTCAGCTGAAAACCATTGCATTTTAGCTGCTGCGCAACCACATTTTCCAGAATACTGCCCATGTTGATCTGCAGCGCACCGTTGAGAATCTCAAACTGTACATTTTCCATGCAGGCAGCACACAGCAGACCGGTATCTCCCATAAACAGCTTGAAGAGATTCCGCTTTTCATTCAACATGAGCGGTGGTTGCGGCTCCCCCACATTGTAGCAGGGAAGCGCGACGCCCGCGTCGGCCAACCAGTTGAAGCTATCCGCATAGCGGAGCTGTCGACCATTGGGGTCTAATGCGGCCAACACAAACCTGCGCTTTTTATCGTTCAGCTGGCTGGGAATGCTGTCAAAAATAGCACGAACCTTGACCTTTTCGCTGCCCTGTGCATACTGCGCGATATCCAGCCGGTACAGCTCCAGTATCTCCGTTTGGCGAGCGATCACCAGAGCAATATCATGGGTATTCACATAGGTCTGGACTACATCCGGCATACCACCGACCACAATATAGCTATACAGCAGCTTGCACATGGTCTGATGAATGGCATCCGTGACCGGCGTTCCCGTCTCGTAGCAGCCTTTCAGGTACTGAATCGTCGATTTCTGTACGCCGTTGGCCCACAGATATTCCTCCAGATCCATAGGATACATCTGATAAAGCTCCTCAAAGCCGACCGGATAGGATCGCACTTCTCTGTGCCTGACGCCCAAAAGGGAGCCGGATTCGATATAGTCGAAGCGGCCGTCTTCCACCAGAAACTTGATGGCAGTCCTAGCGTTGGGACACGCCTGAATTTCATCCAGAAGCACCAGCGTATTGCCGGGGATCATTGGCTTTCTGGTATAAGCGGTCAGACCCGCAATGATAGTATTGGCATCCAGATTCCCGGAGAAGATCTTTGCCGCATCGGTATCTGTGATGAAATTGACCTCCACAAAACAGGAATACTGTTCCTTGCCAAACTGGCGGATAACGGTCGTTTTGCCGGTCTGACGTGCGCCCATGATACAAAGAGCCTTTTTATTCGGCTGCCCCTTCCATTCCAGCAGTCTGTCATATGCCTTTCGATACAGCATTTGACCACCCCCTAAGCATATTGTAACACGGCCAGTGTAACATTATTCTTCGGCTTTGTCAAATGGTATGTAACGTTTTTCTTGCTTTACAGGAGACTGCATGTTACGTTTTTCGAATGCGGCAAGAGAGCATTTGTAGCAGTCAATAAAAGCGGTGGATTTGCTTACTTATAGAGCTTCAGCAAGAGGGCGTTTACGTCCTCCGTGGGCAGCTCTTTGGCAATGAGCATATTACGGAACCGGAGAAGCGCGTATTTGGCAAGGCGCAGCTCGGAATCATTCAGGGTTACATAACGCATTTTCTCCTTGGAAAACAACATAATGGACAACTCCTTTTTCTTCCATTATATCGCATTTCCAGAAAGCAAGCAAATGTGCGAAGTGTTTACCGCTCCCAATCACGGGATTCCCGCTGGGGCTGGATTTCGCCTTCATCCTGTATGCCATCCACGATCTCATTTTCCCGCTTGTCCATATTCAGCAGGATGTTCAGCTGATCCAGACGGGCGGCTTTTTCCTTCAGCTCCTCCTCTCTGGGAAAGGGCATTGCGATTTCCTGTTTGGCGTTTTCAACCTGGATTTCCAGATTTTTCAGCTTCTCCTTGTATTCGATCTGTTGTGTCGGCATACTTTCCAGCAGGTTATCTATGCGCTGGATGTTGCCAAAAACATCCGTACCCAGACTAACTTTGTAGGTCAACGCACCCTGCAAGGAAATCTTGAACAGCTTTTCAAAGCTGTCAAAGCAGAGTGTCATCTGAAAACCGCGGTAGGAGCCAAGAGGAATGGGATTGGTGCCGGTCATGGTATTGCAGGCATCCAGAAGGGCAGTACCGGCAGCTTTCTTCTCCGTGAGGGTATGACCGTCTATCACCATGGGGCTGAAACCGTCCTCGTTTGGATGCGTGTTCTCTTTGAGCAGTACCATATCTGACCGGAGACCATCTATCATCTGCCGCGTGGACGCAATTTGCATAGGGAAGCTGTGAATGAGCTTATCTTCCAGAGCGTACCGCTGGCTCATGTGGTTCGAGCGCAGGAGCTTCAGCTTCTGCACCTCAATATCTAAGTCCATTTTTTCCTTGATCTGAGGATTTCCGGAACACAGCGCCTTGATCTCGGCGTAACTCAGAGCGGTTTCGTCAATGTCCTCCGCGCTGCGCACCGGGGATTTGGAGGTCATGATCTGGCCGATGAACTTCTGCTTGCCCTCCACCAGCTGATACAGATAGCTGTCAAAGGTGTTCTCCGTTACATAGGTGTAGATGTCTACCTTTGGGTTTTCATTGCCCTGACGGATAATGCGCCCCTCCCGCTGTTGCAAATCGGATGGCCGCCATGGGCAATCCATATGGTGCAGGGCAATGAGCTTCCGCTGGGCGTTGGTTCCGGCTCCCATTTTCTGGGTGGAGCCGATCAGTACCCGAATTTCGCCGGAGCGCACCTTTCCGAACAGCTCCTTTTTGGCAGCTTCTGTTTTGGCGTCGTGAATGTAGGCAATCTCGGTTTCCGGGATGCCTTTGTCCAGCAGTTTCTTTTTCAGATCGTCGTACACATTGAACTGCCCATCATTGTGCGGGGTGGAGAGGTCAACGAAAACCATCTGCGTGGACTTTTTCTCCGCTGTCCGCTCCCAGATGTTATACACATTTTCGGCGCAGACGGCGACTTTCCCGGTATCGCTGTCCGGAAGCATGGGGTTAATGAGCCGCTGATCCAATGCCAGCTTCCGGCCATCGTTGGTGATGACCAGCATATTGTCCTCATTGGAATCTACCTGCTTATTGCGCACCTTTTCCGCCCGCTCGGAAAGACTGGCGACGATTTTCTCCTGCTGCTCCGAGGGCTGTAACACTACATTATGGTACTCTGCCTCCGGTACAGGCAGCTTCAACATATCCGCCGTCTGGATGTCCGCGATCTCCTTGAACATGGACATCAGCTCCGGAAGATTGAAGAATTTGGCGAACCGGGTTTTCGACCGGTAGCCGGTGCCTTCGGGAACGAGTTTGTCAAGATGATTTTTGTAAGTTTTCTAAATTCAAATATTTATCCGCTGAAAAATCTCCCAACATCTCGTGTCTGCATATTTCTTGAAACACCGTATTCAAAGGCTTCTTCGCACTTTCCGATTGCTTCACATTTACAATAAAAGTGGTTTTACCTATTCGTGTTGTATAAGATAAAGTGTTTTCTTTCATATCGTCCGTTTCTCCTT